>Ga0310342_100000371_pt1 | contig 24719 bp, 15 predicted proteins | sample S15DNA20500_MG_FD_206155 | JGI IMG/M metagenome (GOLD analysis project Ga0310342, IMG submission 206155) | Marine microbial communities from station ALOHA, North Pacific Subtropical Gyre - S1503-DNA-20-500_MG | ecosystem: Environmental > Aquatic > Marine > Oceanic | place: Pacific Ocean: North...
ATGCGGCACAAGAGCAGCCAAACCACCCAGCGGTACATGAATATTGAGACCCAGGTGAAGCGAACCGCCCAAAACCTGTTTGTGCCAGACGTATTGAAAGCCGCTTCCAGCTAACCGGAATGTTGGGTATCTGTTGGGTTGCCCTCTCCCGAATCGTCGTAAGTCTAATGAGGCTGCAGGGGCTCGAACCCTGGACCTACGGATTAAAAGTCCGTTGCTCTACCAACTGAGCTACAGCCTCAAGTGTCGTAAGTCTATTGAAAACAATAGCTTGTGCCAATCGCAATCAGGTCTAAATCTTATCGATACAAGCACTTATGCTAAGTCATGTTGTCCATTTCTTTAACGAATAACTTACAGCCTATCGTGTTTGGGTAAGAGCTGTACAGTCGAAATGGGACCATGGCGACTAGAACTTGCGCTGTAGGAGTGATTGGCGTTTACAAAGGGCCGTAGAAAACGGTGGCAAGTGGGTGGCTCCATCGATCGGCGTTGTCTGGACCGTGAAACTGGCGTCCTATTCTTTTCATCGTATACCGACTTCCATCGCCGCATTCGGGGGCTACGATTGGTGAGGTTCGATATCGACGGAACTATGAATTGGGCCGATACCCACATCGAAGGAAAAGCTCACATCTTCGATAATCCGAATATCGAGCAGGATGGGATGGGCATTAGCCAGTATGGATTTTTCCTCAGCGGCCACTAGGCGTAATCGATACAATCAACCAGTAGCAGGCACACAAGGTCGACTCGACAGCATCACCATCGTTGGAGATGTTAGCACATGGCAGTTGAAAATGGCACATGAGATTGAAACGCTGTTGAAACTGTGAACCGTTCCTGAAAAAGTTGCTCCTTGATGAAGTGCTGTAACATGGATCCATCGTCAAGAACCCTGCCAGGCAGCAATGAAACATGACAGAAAAATGGACCTAATGTATGGCGTCAGCCTGTTATCTGGAGGGGTACTCAATCATTGAACGAACCGTCATGTCTGAATATAATCACTTTCAAAATGGGGAGTTTTTTTCACAGTAAATGGATCGCAAAATGAAATTTTTGCTCACCAATGACGACGGGATCGACGCACCCGGACTTGCAACGCTTGAGCAGGCACTTACACCGTTGGGAGATTGTATTGTAGTGGCTCCTACGGTGGCGCATTCAGGCTGTAGCCATCAGGTTACATCACATGACTTATTGAAGATTACGACGACAGGTATTGGACGGTATGCCATCGACGGAACGCCTGCCGATTGTGTTCGTTTAGGCATTTTACATATTGTTCCAGATGCCGATTGGGTGATCGCTGGTGTTAATGACGGGGGCAATCTGGGGGTCGATGTTTACATGTCGGGTACAGTCGCGGCGGCGCGTGAAGCCACGCTTTTAGGCAAGCCAGCCATAGCATTTTCCCAATATCGCCGCCAACAACGGGTATTGGATTGGCCTGTAGCCATGTCGATGGTGCGGAGAGTTTTTGATGACCTGCAGGATCGGCAGTTAGCGCCACACGTTCTTTGGAATGTCAATTTCCCCGATCCGGTCAACGAGCCGCCAATCGTGCACTGCCAACTCGATCCATCTCATTTACCGGTCCGTTATGAAGATCAGGGCGGGACATTCCGTTACCAGCGGGGAAATTACCATCAACGCGACCGGATTCCGGGTGCGGATGTGGATGTCTGTTTTTCTGGAGGCATCGCTGTTTCGGAGGTATATCCTCCCTGGCCCGTCTAGGTGCATTGTTTACGGTTAAGACCCGGACGATCAATAATGTAGCCCGATGGCAGCCTTTCAGGCCGGCATGAGCATTACGGTCGCATCACTCGACCGCCGCTAACGACGAGTGTCTGACCTGTCATGTAACGCGATAAGTCTGAGAGCAGAAAGTATACCGCATCGGCGATTTCGTCCGGTTGTCCGATGCGATTCAGTGGTGTGGCCTCAAGGATTTGGTCAAGCGTCTGTTGCTCGACACCATCCAAGATCTCCGTTTCGATTAACCCGGGAGCAACGGCATTTACTCGAACGTTGTCACCTGCTAAGGCTTCGGCCAGGCTTTTAGTGAAACCGATGAGTCCTGCTTTGCTGGCCGAATAGGCGATGGACATGGGCCTACCCATCAATGCACTGGTGGATGCAATGTTGACAATCCGACCAAATTTGCGAGCGACCATACCGTCCTTAATCGCCCAGGTTACCGAGTACGCGCTGGTCAGATTAGCAGCGAGAACGTCATCCCATATTTGTCGCGAAGTTTCGACGTGCGACGTGAAATGAAAAATACCTGCGTTGTTGACAAGCAGGTCAATAGGGCCAAGCTTTCGGTTGACTTCGTCCACCATGGTCGCGACCTGATCCGCATGTCGAACATCGGCTTGTGCCAGGCAAGCTTCACTCCCCGCCTGTTCGACGAGCGATGTGGTTTGTTCAGCAGCCTCTGCGTTGCGTAGGTAATTGATTGCGATTCGTGCACCAGATTTTGCTAACCGTTCACAGCAGGCTCGGCCGATACCACGCGAACCACCAGTGACCAGTGCAACACGGCCTTCAAATTCTTGTATTTCTGTACTCATGAGATGAATTCAAGGATCAGGCGATCAATGCGTTAAGGACAGTACCATGGACATCGGTCAAACGAAAATCACGACCGGCATGGCGATAGGTCAATTGTTGATGGTCGAACCCAAGTAAATGCAGAATAGTTGCGTGGAAATCGTACATGCTGACTTTATTTTCAACGGCAAAATAACCCAGCTCATCGGTAGCTCCATAAGATGTGCCACCTTTGACTCCACCTCCAGCCATCCAGAGTGTGAAGCCGTAGGGATTGTGGTCGCGACCGTCGCCTTGTGCCACCGGAGTACGTCCAAATTCCGTCCCTAGAACAATGAGTGTCGAATCCAGAAGGCCACGACTCTTCAGATCACTGATCAACGTGGCAATCGGTTGATCAACTTGCTTTGCATTGCTTTCATGTCCACCTTTCAGATTGCCGTGCTGGTCCCATTTATAGGAGTGCGAACATTGAACAAAACGGACACCCCGTTCTACCAGGCGGCGTGCAAGAAGGCATTGCCGGCCAAAGTTGTCTGTCGGGCCACGATCGACTCCGTAGGCGGCCATCGTTTCCGACGTTTCGCGAGAAACGTCCAGTGCCTCAGGGGCTTCCATCTGCATTCGAAACGCCAGCTCAAAACTTTCGATTCGTGCATCAAGCCGAGAATCAGTAGTGTAATTGGTCTGATAAGACCGGTTTGCTTTTTGGATAAAATCCAGTTGTCCACGTTGAAGTTCTGCTGTCGGTTCACCCCGTAGAAGATGTGCAATCGTGGCATTTCTCATGCTCAAATTAGCACCTCCGATGGGTGTTCCCTGGTAAACAGCAGGCAAAAAAGCACTTCCATAGTTCTGTTTTGCGCCGTGAATGATGGGGGGGGAGAGCGCGACATAGGCAGGCAAATTGTGATTTTCTGTACCGAGTCCGTAGACGACCCAGGAACCGACACTCGGTCGCGCAAAAACGGCTGATCCGGTGTTGAGCTGAAGAATGGCTCCACCATGATCGACTTGTTCGGTGTGCATGGACCGAATGATTCCGATTTCGTCGATGACCGATCCGATGTGAGGAAATAGATCGCTTACCGGCAATCCGCTTTCTCCGTACTGTTTAAATGCCCATGGCGACTTCATTAAATTCCCGGTTTCTGCAAATTGGATCGGTCGATCAAATGGCAGTGGCTTACCGTCCAATTCGGTGAGTTTCGGTTTTGGGTCGAATGAATCGATATGAGATAAGCCACCATGCAGAAACAGGAAGATCACATTTTTTGCTTTTGACTCGAAATGTGGTGATTTCGGAGTCAATGGATTTGTCGAGCTATTGGGAGTTGCTTCTGCGCTGTAACCAATTTGCTGCTGGCCCAGCATGGCGAGCAACGCCGTATGTCCGAACCCACATGCAGAGCGACGCAGGGCATCACGTCGGGAAAGGAACGAGCTACAATTTGCACCCGCGGTTGCCGAGCGGACGTCGAGATAGTCACTGAACATAGATAAACTCATTCATGCAAAGGAGTGCCTGGCAAAAACTTGTCCATGCGATACGATCCCAATTATGCACAGCACTGGGTAACTTGCCCGTTGCTGCGGCGTATCGAGAGACGACCGCAGTCTCATCGAGTACTTGATTATAAATCGATAAATCGTCAATACGCCCCTGGAACCATTCTCCCACATTTCCTCGAGAACCGATACCAACGGGTGTTTTTCCCCCGGGAATGGGAGCATTTTGCACTAGGGTCGCATCGGCCAATGTACCATCGACAAAAAGCTGTCGGCGACCCTTGCCACATGTGAAGACGACGTGCGTCCACTGTTTGATTGAAACAAGCGGTTGCTGTCGTTTCAATTCTCGATATCGACCGAGCTCTGGAGAGAAGAATTCATGGAAGATTTCGTATTGCTGAGACCCAGTGTTTGATTCCCCACTGATTCCGCTTTTCCAAAGCCGCTCTTGTCCGTCTCGCCCGACGATCGTTGCGATGGAAATTCGTTCGGGATAGAACCAATACTCGACGCTCAACTCTTGGGTGTCAACATTGAACCGTGTTGGATCAGAAATAACGATACGTTGATTTTGGCCATTCAAAGCGACTGCATGGCTTTTTGTACCAGTTTTGTATGTCAGCGTTGGAACACCCGGAACGTGGGTAACGACGGGACCCACAGTGCGAGCGTCAGCTGTTCCAGGGGCAGCAAGATTTGAAAAGATTTGCACAGTTTCGTTGGATTCCGCGTCTTGTTGAATTCGGTTCTCTTCAAAGTCGAAGTAAGCTAAAAGTCCTGGTGTTTGAAGAACCTGGTCGGCATAGGTTGGCAGTTCCGCTGGATTCAGCTTGTTTTGTTGGAGTTCGTCTCGCTTGGGTTGGACCGTATCCAGGTAAGATTTCCTGTAGACGGATGAACGGTCGATTTCCTGGTTTGTGGGACGACGGCCGAACACGAGTTCATAGGCATGTTGTGTTCGTTGTTCGTTCGTTAATTCCGAGTTACTGAGCAGGCGATCCGCCAGACCCTTGGCGTGTTCGCGCACAAACTTGCTGTTGAGAAAAAAAAGTGCCTGTGGTGCAATGGTGGTGAGGGTTCGCTTGCCGACGGACTCATGTTCATTGGCTGAATCGAAAAGCGCCAAAATTGGGTGCAACTGATTACGAATTACCGGCAGGTAGATACTGCGTCGTGGTTGTTGATAGGGTGTGAAACCGTAAAGGTCGTCGACTTGCGCCACGGTGATCTTGCGAGGCGGTTGTAGCAGGCGGTAGCCAGTGTTGAATAAGGGGCCGCCTACCGTTAAATCCAATTTTCCGCTCAGGATCAGCATCGTGTCGCGGATTTCCTCGGCCGACAGGCGCCGTCGCGGCATCCGCCACAGCAGAACATTTTCCGGATCGGTTGACGTGGCGGTCTGATTTTCAATGTGCGATTGCTTGTAGGTACTCGAATTCATGATCAGGCGATGCATCGCCTTGATCGACCAGCCACTTTCAATCAATCTTTGGGCAAGCCAGTCAAAAAGTTCAGGGTGAGATGGGCGATTGCCACGTATTCCGAAATCATTCGTTGATTTTACAAGTCCCGTGCCAAAGTGTTTTTGCCAGATGCGATTGACCATCACACGTGCGGTGAGGGGATGGTCGGGGCTGGCGATCCAATGGGCAAGTTCCAGGCGTCCGCTGCCATTGGTCTTAATTGGGGCATGATCCATACCAGAAATGATTTGCAGGAAACGACGGGGTGCTTCTTCGCCGAGCGTATGATAATTACCGCGTAAATGTACCCGCATGTTGCGGGAGCGTGGCTTATCGCGGACCGACATGATGGAGACGGGGCCATCAGGTCCTTCGATGACCGGCTCGAGATGCATCGAATCACGTTCGTAATCGTCAAACACTCTTGTATTCATGAAAATTCCAGCCAAGGAATAGTAATCAAGAGTTGGAATGGGATCGAATTTGTGATCATGGCATCGGGCACATCCAAGTGAGAGTCCCATGAAGGCGACGCCTGTAGCGTGCACTTGTTCGTCGACGATTTCGAGCAGCATTTGACGTTTGTCTCGCATGACGAGTGGCCGAGAGCCAATTTGGAGGAAACCTGTCGCGACATGATTTGCCAGGTTCAACGCCTTGTCACCAGTTGCAGGGAGCAGGTCGCCAGCCAATTGTGCGACAATAAAATCGTCGTAAGGCATATCCTGGTTGAATGCGTTGATTACCCAGTCGCGGTAACGCCACGCATGGAGATAGCCATTGTTGCCATCGTGACCAGCTGTTTCGGCATACCGTGCGACGTCCAGCCAGTGACGTCCCCATCGTTCACCATATCGGGGTGAGTCGAGCAATCGGTCGATAAGGTTGCGATAGGCGTCGGGTGAGTCGTCCTGGAGGTAAGCCTGAATTTCTTCAGGTGTTGGAGGAAGTCCTGTGAGATCATAAGTGACACGCCGTATCAGTGTGGAACGATCTGCCGGTGGGGCCGGTTCGAGTCCGGCAGCTTCCAGTCTGGCAAGAATAAAACGATCGAGCACCGAATTGTTGGATGGCCACGTTATGTTCCGTACCGAAGGTGCTGCGGGATCGTGGATTGGCTGAAACGACCAAAATGATTTTTCGCTTTTGTTGAATTCTCGCTGGCTGACCGTTTCCGAGGGCTTGGACAATGAATAACCGGGCCAAATCGCTCCATCTTTGACCCAGCGCTCCAGAATTTCAATTTCGTGCGGATCCAGGGGTAGGTTATCGTAGAGCTTTTTAAGTTCATCGCTTGGATTGTCCGGTTTTTTGGGAGGAGGTGGCATGCGCCGCCCGGCAGTTCCTCGAACCAGTTGGATCAGTAGGCTGTCGTCTGAATTTCCAGGAGTAACGACGGGGCCATTGGTGCTGCCGTGAAACATACCTTCGGACGTATCCAGACGGAATGCTCCGAGTTGACGAACCGTTCCGTGGCATTTGACACAGCGGTTGTTCAACAGAGGGCGGACACGTCGCTCGAAGAATTCAGTTTTGTCATGGGAAGTATCTTCAGCCAATGCGCAGGGGACGATCAGATGCCACACGGCAATCAATAATAATTGGCTACACCGGGTGTAGAAGTGGCGTGAAGCAATATCGTGGGCAGAAGCATTGCACGTCTGCGCGAGTTCATTGGTTGGGTGATCTGACAATGAAAAAGTATCCATGATACGCTGACCATTTTAATTTCGTTGAGTAATTACTTGCCACGCCTCTTCCATGACTTCGGCAACAGTCACCGGTACATGGCCTTTGTCTTTGCTTTTCTGAGCAGCGACGATGAACGCCATTAAATTGATCGTTTCTTCGGGCGCTACAGGTGGAATACCTGATTTAAAGAAGGTACAGACTTCAGGCAGCATCATGTTGTAATTACCGCCTCCGCTTTCGCTGGAGCCTTTTGTACCGGTTACTTTCACCATGTATTTCCCCTCGGCAAAGGTACCGATGCGGCCGTCTTGCCACACGCCTTCGACCAAACCGTCCTCCTTCCATGTGACAGTTTTGCAACCGACCCCCATCACCGTAAACAACATTTCAATTCCATGAATGCCATAAAATGCCAGGTCAGGATGTCCCTTGAGAGGTGAAATGGGTCCCAACGCATCGCAGCGGATAATTTCACCCGTTTCGGGCGTACCTTCTCTTAGATTTTGTAATTGCTCATTAAAACGCAGCGATGAGCTACTAAAACAAGGGACATCGTGTTTTTGAGCCAATTCGTAGATTTCGATTGTGTCTGCCAATGAGGCGGCAATTGGTTTGTCGATGTACAGCGGTATCCCCGCTTCAATGACGGGCCGGGCTTGCTTGAGATGCGGCCGTCCATCGACACTTTCCAGCAGAATGACGTCGACCTGTTTGAGTAACTCTGCAATCGAATCGACAATTTTCACATTGTATTTTTCTTTGAGCGTCTTGGTAAAACCATCAATTCGATCCGCACTGACTGGTAAGTCCGGACTACCGGCAGGATAGGCAGCGACCACTTTAACCTGATTTAGCGGGGAACTTTCGGCCTGGTTGATGATCTCGGTAAACCTGACCACATGTGAAGTGTCCAGTCCAATCATACCGGCCCGCAGCGTCTTTTGATTGGCCTGCTCGGCCGCTCCCACGATGCTCGCAGTCAATACCAGCAAAACCAATGTCAAATGAGTTGGCCATCTCAGTGAAGTCCTGTATTTCATGATGATCATGTTCCTTACTAAAACGGGAGTCTCGTGGTCGATTCAATTTCAACGGACGGTCATTATGCGATTTGGGGTAAACTCCATTAACTGTTACTTGTACCCTTTTGATTCGTCCGTTCGTCACGAATGGCATGGGCAAACCCTTTAACAGTGTTTTCCTGCAAAGTGATGTGACCCGCTTGCGTCGCGATGTGAATACCGGTTCGGTTCATTGGTTGGCGCGTCTCGTGTAGTTGATTGCCGAGAATCACCAGATCTCGTGTTTTGCCCTGAATGTCGATGGCAATACCGTCCTTGTCTCCACTGTTTTCGATGCGATTATTTTCAAGACGGTTACGATTTGCCCAAAAATCGTTTCCACGAGAGTCGTTACGAAAAAGGATTCCAATTCGTCCGCTATCGGCAATGGTATTATTTTGGATCAGATTGTCTGTGTCGTTGTGACCGATCGACATACCGACATCGCGGTTGGCAAGGATGCGGTTCCCTGTAGCGAAGCCATTTTTTACTCCCCAGCACCAAAATAAGCCAATATTATTTCTTGTCAGCTGATTATTTCGGATCACAGGTCGTTGGGAGCCAGAGCCTGGATGCAGCCCAAGTTGGGTGTTGTCATGACAATGACAATTTTCGACCGATACGTCGTGACAGATTTGAAAGCTGATCCCGTCGCCGTTGTAATTTTTTGCTTCGACGCGGCGAATGGTGAAACGATTGCAGTCTTGCAGGAAAATACAACCAGCATAGTTCCCATCCAGGTTGTCGTTGTTTTGAGCATTCCCATCCAACACAAGATCTTCAATGACGACGTCGTGAGTGTATTCGCTTGTCAACAGGGGAAATAGTGAAGAACAGTTTGGCTTGGCCGAAAGCCACAGATTTTCGCGAAGGCCATCGTCCAATTTGAAGCGGTTGCCAGAGCGGGCAATAAGCGTGCGTTTAATGACAGCATCTTTTCCCCGCAACACGATTCCATCACCGACACGAAACGAAGCGGCGTCTTCGAGCGTAATCTCCTGGTCGTACCAGTCCGAGTCGTCGCTTAGTGACACCTTTTCAGAATTGATTTTAGTAATGATCGTCTCCGGCCCACTTCCCTGAAGACGAATTTGTGAAGAAAGAAATACAGCATTGCGAAGTGTGTAGATGCCGGGCAACAGTTTGATCGTGCCACCACCCCGACGAGCCATATAGTCAACGGCAGCCTGGATCACTTTTTCGTCATGGCCGACCAGATCGGCATTTTTGGGGCCAACGGTGATCGTCAAACGTTCGTCCCATTGTGGTTCGTATTGTTCATCACCGTCGGTAGCACGCGGGTTTTTAACTTTGGGCGGTTGCCCATTGCCTTGTCGAACATAGGACCCGGCCATTGCCGCCATACTGCCTCCAACGAAAGTCATGAATTCACGTCGCGATCGAAAAAAGGCGAGGTGTTTCTTGTTGATCAAGTGATCTGAAGTTGGGACAGACTGGGATTGGTGATTGTCAGTGAACATGAGAACCCTTGACGTTTGGTAAAGAGGGAAAGGTTCAGACAAATTTCGTGCGCTACATGATAACACGAGAATGGATCCCTAAGATGCCCAGAATGGCTGTTATTGTTGAAAAAAGATGGCGGTTCGATTTTTTCGGGTAGATACGCAAATCGGGTAACCCTGCCGACGATGCCGGATTTGCCAGGCAATGAGGTAGGCAGAAAACACTCAGATCAACGAGATAAGTACAGCGTCGAACAGCGAAAATTTCACTTTGTCTAAAAAATTCATTCTCTGAAAAACTGTTGATCCAGCACTCGCGTAGAACGATGGTCAAGGAGGATTGGATCATCCTTGGGAGCCGGCCAATATTGCCAGCTGATTGGCTCGTCCATGGAGACAAGATCATGAATCGTTTGCCCATGGTAATGATTGTTTTTACAGCAGGCACCCTCGGTTGGTAGCAAGGGTTGTCAGTGGAGATGCCTGCAATGGTTCTGATACGAAATCTTCATCACCGCCAATTCAGGGTTCAATTGACCCGTTTTCTCAGAAAGTACAGGTTTAGCGAGTTGCGCCTAGGCAAGCTAAGGAAAAATCTGCAGTGTTCAGAGGCCGTGGGAAAGGTGGCAATCAAATGGTTGCCGTTGTAAAAAAATGGAGCCTGGACAGGGTTGTGCTAAACTACTGATAGAATGCCGAACTTCCGGCCCGCTTGAGCAGGTGGTGTAGGCGTTGCAAAGCAAAAAATACGAACTTTTGGACTGCAAAAAAGCTATGGCGTACCGAGTATTCTGAAGGCTTGAGGAAAGCCAACTTCCAGCCACCGACTGCGGACGAGGATTATTACTAAGGACGGACATGACGACGTTATTTCGCAACGCGACATTGGTACAACTTGATCCACCGATCGTCAGGACAGGGGATCTACGTCAAGTTGATGGTGCAATCCAGGAAATTGGTGAAACGATTGAGCCTATTGATACCGACGAAGTTGTCGATTGTGGCGGTGCCGTGGTGATGCCGGGCCTGGTCAATGGCCATACACACCTTTGTTCGACACTGGCAGTGGGAATGCCCGCTCCGGAGATAACTACAGAAAATAATTTCGAGACCGTAAGAGATTTTTGGTGGCGATTCGATCAAGTTCACAGTCTTGAAAGCGTGTCATTGAGTGGTCAGATTGGTGCATTAGCTGCCGTACGCTGTGGCACGACGACGCTGATCGACCATCACTCTTCGTCCAATGCCATTGCTGGAAGTCTTACCTCGCTGTCGGATGCGATTTCGCTGGTGGGTCCACGTTCGGTATTGTGTTATGAGACGACCACTCATCATGGAACGGAGAAAGCTTGTCGGGCGATTGAGGAAAATGAACGCTACGCACTCGACTGTCAACAACGGTATGATAGCCGATTTGGCGCGATGATAGGTGCTCATGCGAGTTTTTCGTTAGACGATTCTTCGTTGAACGGATGTCTTGAACTGGCACGTCAAATGGGATTAGGAATCCACATCCACGTGGCTGAAGATCCGACGGATGGAGCAGTGACGCGCGAGCGGTGTGATTGCGGGCTAATCGAACGCTTTCAACGAGTTGGATTGTTCGATATACCAGGATCCATTTTGGCCGATGGGACCCATTTTTCACAGGAAGACATCGAATTCGTCAATTCAGTATCAGACAATGTACGAATAGCCCACAATCCAAGTTCGAACATGAACAATGCGGTCGGGTACACTCCGGCGGTTCACTATAACCATCCTTTGCTAGGTACCGACAGGATAGGATCCGACATGTGGAGGGAAGCGAGAACGGCATACTTAAAGAGCCGGGATGCTGGAATGCCACTGGCGATTGGCCAACCACTGAAAATGCTGGGTGAGTCGGCTCGAGTGGCTTCGGAATATTTGGGAGTGAAGCTTGGTGTTCTCGAGGTCGGGGCGGCCGCTGATTTGATTGTTGCTGATTATATCCCTATGACGCCGCTCAATAGTGAAAACCTGGCTAGCCACTTCATGTTTGCCATGGGACCGGAGTTTGTCCATAGTGTGATGATTGGTGGGGGCTGGTGTATGAGAAACCGCAACATCGTCAGCTGTAATGAAGCGAAAATTCGTCTCAAATCGCGTGAAGTGGCGAAATCCTTGTTCGACCGAATCGCTTCGATACCGTGTGAGTAAGCATTCACAACGGCCTTTGCTGATCCTGGCACCTCCTCTTTTACTGGTCGTGTCGTTTTCTTTCTACGGCCAGCAGGTGTTGATATTCCTCAGGCGTATTGACATCAGTACCGGGCCAGATTTCCTCAGGACATTCTAGCTGGCAAACACCGTCACCTCGTAACAGGGTATTTAAGCCCTCATGGTTGGATAACTTGTTAAATATCGGAACCATTGACCAGGGAAGAAGGGCAGGATGACCGTGGCGTCCCTTGTGAACTGGAACGATTGACGTTGGAGGTCCAGCTTGAAAGGCTTGCAGGACATGGTCGATCGCAGGACTCGACAAATTTGGTAAATCTGCCGGAGCCACGAGCCATGCGTCGTCAGACTGCGGTGACTCAGTCTGTTCAATTTGGCTAAGCCCAATTTTAATCGTTGCCTTCATGTCCTTGGTACGTGTGGAAATAGCGACTACATCGACACCAGCAGATTGACATGAGTCGATAATCTCGTGGTCTTCGGCATACGCGATAACAATTGTTCTTGTCACCTGGCTTTGCTGCCACGCGCTCAGTACGACATCAATCACTCGCTGGCCGGCCCAAGGAAGAAGCAGTTTTGGGCGTCCCATTCGTTGACTGACACCGGCGGCGGGCACGATTGCGAAGCTGTTCACATTAGAACCAGTTGCCATTGATTGTTGACGAAGCGCTTCGACCATTGATCTCGACATCGTGGTCCATGAAGTAACCTATTCGAGGATTGGCGCACTGCTCTCAGTACCTTGTGGTTCAGGAGGGATGCTACCTGATGGTTGAAGCCGTTTTAATTTTCAGCATGCACTAGCGAATTGAAATACTGCGCAGCTTGCCTGTGAATCCGTTATTGTCGCGTAGAAAGAGGACACCATTGGAGAAGGCAGGTAACGCACGCGTGGTAGACGAGGATATTTGTGCACTGGCCAACTCGATGTATTGGCTTGGACTCGTGTTGGCAAGTCGGAGTTGGCCCTCGGAATTCAACAGTAGCAAATGTTTTTCTACCAGGATCGTATGCGCAGTTCCGAAATCTGCAACCCGCCATTTCTGATTACCTGTCATTGCTTCAACACAACGGAGTTCGCCGTTGTTGAAGTCCTCGCGGCCATGCGTACCGTAAAGGTGACCATCACGATAGACGCAGGTCGAATATTGACTTGACATCACAGAATCGTTGGACCAGACAGTCGTAGCTTTTTGGTTGTCGATACGTGAGAGATTAGCGCCCACTCCGTAGGCAGCACTGACAAATAGATGGTTTTCAAATACCAAGGGCGTTGCGGCATTGACGGTCGGACCACTTTGTCCAAAGGGAAACCGAAATTGCACTTTGCCATTACGTGGATTAACTGACAGGGCGCTCATTCGTGTTACGAAAAAAACATGCGGCTGTCCAGCGATTGTTGCGGAAGTCGGTGACGAGTAACTGGCCGCCTCTTGAGTTGCTTTCCACACGGTTTTTCCTGTTTCCAGATCGAATGCTACCAGTCCCGCATCAGAGCCACCAATATTCACTAACAATTTCTGATCGGCGACAATGGGTGTGCTGCCAGCTCCGAAGTAACCATCCTGTCCAGAGAATTCTTCGTAGGCGGATCGGGACCAGCGTGGTGTTCCATCAGACAGACGCACACAATGTAATTCACCTGCTGCGCCAAACAGGTACACGTACTGATCATGAATCAATGGAACACAACGTGGACCATGATCTGGGTTGTAGGTTCCCTGGTAACTGGCGTCGAAATCAGTTTTCCATAGGCGTTTTCCGGTTTTCCGGTCAATGGCTTCGACTCGCTCGCTAGTGCCGATGCGATGAAAAATAATCACTTGCTGACGAGCGACGACTGGGCCAGCGAATCCCTGGCCCAATTCATAAGCCCAGAGTTCTTTGGGGCCTGACGGATCCCATGGCGTGAGCGGTTGTTCGTCAACAGCCTGGCCGTCGCGGCCTGGACCCAGGATTTGTGGCCAATCACCAGCACGAGTTGATGGTGTAAAACCAATTGCCAATCCCGAGAACATCATTAACAAGCACAAGAAGTGGTTGGTATTGCGCATGGCGTTACTCCGTAGCACATTTAAATCGTCATTGAACGATGAATGTTCAATATTTGGTGAATTCTCCTGGAAAACCTACACGAGTTCGCAACGTTTGCAGTAGCCTGGATTGTTTCCGGCGTACTAACCGGCTGCTGCCTCATCAATTTTTTTTCGCAACTCACGGAGGTGCGCAGGCGTACTGCCGCAACATCCTCCAATGACACCCGCACCAGCTTGAATCAAACCAGTGACCTCCGCTGCCATCTCTTCAGGGGTCTGTTTGTAGACGACTTTCATTTTCTCCAGTACAGGGAGGCCAGCATTGGGCTGGGCCATCGTGGGTAAATCGCAGACCTCGCGATACTTCAAAACTGCTTGAGTGGCCCAACGAACGTCAATTCCAGAGCCGCAATTGAGTGCTATGACGTCGACACCGGCGTCTTGCATGAAATGTGCGGCCTGCTCCGGATCGATTCCCATCATGGTCCGTATTTCAGTAGCGTTTCGGACAACGTCATAGGCCATTGAACCGATGACGCAGGGAGCTTTTGCCAGTTTGGCAGCTTCGATGCCAATTGCCAATTCTTCGAAAGAGGTCATTGTTTCGATGATGATGGCGTCCACGCCGCCCGCCACCAGGGCTTCAGCTTGTTCATTAAACGCATCTCGGACTTCACCTTCGGGAACTTCGCCGTAGGGCTCCATTAATCCGCCGAAGGGACCGATGTCACCAATCACAAAGCCAGTGGTATCTCCAAATGCCTCTCGAGCAATTCGGGCACCTGCCTGGTTAATTTCCGCCACTGCATCGCCATGGCCGTGACGCTCCAACATCACACAGCAACCGCCAAATGTGTTGGTGATCAGACAGTCTGAACCTGCTTCGACATAGCCACGCTGAATTTCCATTACCCGCTCAGGAAATTCGACGTTCCAGACTTCACCGCACCCACCTGGTTCCAACCCAGCGTATTGAAGCTGCGTTCCCATGGCACCGTCGCCCAGAAGAACGCGAGTTTTGATTGCATCGAGAAATTGTTCCGGCATGTTTTACTCTTCAAGGTTGTGAGACAAAGCGAAATGAATTGTCTGGAGTACCATTCGCCATTTGTGGTCTCGATTGGATTGTTGACAAAGACAGCCGGCGGGATTCACTTCGGGTTGCCAATGCAGTACTTCGTCAATCAGCTGACCGGAGAGAGCCGGTTGTGCTCTCATCATTGTCATGAATTGTTCTGGTTGGGAAATCGACTCACACATTCGCTGGTGGCCCCTATCGCCTGCACACGGCTCGCAGGAGCAATCAACGATGCGATGGCGTCCCGTTTCATCAGCCTGCAACTCGACGTTATATTCTAAATCGAAGGGCACGCCCATATGATTGCAAGTTGTACCGTGGAAATGAAATTTCGCATAGATACGATTGTCACAAGGCAGCATGAGCTGTAGCCGTTCATTTTGCCAATGCATCAGCGCTCGGCGTGGAAATGCATATTTCCAGGAAGCGGATTTCCGGCGTTGTTTCGAATCTACTGACATCCGATAAAAGGGATCCTGTTTATTCTTATAAATTGGTTATAAGACGTTGCAACTGAGTCCAAGTAGTGAACAAGGCCGTGGATGTGAATGTGACTTGAGACATGACGTATTTCACTTGTGCGCGCCAGAAGTTCTTTGTCATTTTGTTGATGCAAGTATCGTTACGGGTTGCCGACAGGAACGAATTGACACCCGTCCACAAAATGGTCAAAAAAACTCGCCTGTGTTTCTAATTCAACATGCTCGGTGCGGCTGATGAGTTCCTGTAGCTCGCGCCGTACGGATACCGACAACAATGCCAATGTAGCCCCTTCGATGGCCGCATTACCTACAGTCTGAATCTTATCGTCTGGAAGGTTCGGGATCAAACCAATACGTTTGGCCGAATCGACGTTCAAGTAGCTGGCAAAACCTCCGGCTAAGTAAAATTTATCGATCTGGTTGAATTTCAGGCCTGCCTTTTCCAGCACGATCTGTATTCCGGCTACATTGGCCCCTTTTGCCTGAGCGAGTTCACTGATATCAGGTTCGCTGAGGGCAAGGCGATGGGGACTGTCGACCACAAACTCTGATAATCCCTCTGCCAACCGACCCAGGTGGTTCATTTGGCCGGTGCGCAGCAATTCACTGAGCAAGTCGACAAGTCCTGATCCACAAATTCCCTGCGGCGAAAGATTTCCAATGACCCGGTAGGAAATACCTTCCCCATCGAGTTGGAGTGACTCGATGGCACCTTCCAGACCGGGCATGGCACACGAGACCAACCCGCCTTCAAAGGCAGGACCGGCCGGACAGGAAGCAGCAAATAAACGATCCTTGTTACCTACCAGAAGTTCGGTATTTGTACCAATGTCCATCAGCGCAACATTTTTTGTTTCCCGTTGCATTCCAATCGCGAGTAGACAGGCTGCTGCATCAGCGCCGATGTGACCGCTGATCAGGGGCAGGCTCCAAACGCGTGCAGCCGGATTGACTGGCAACCTTAGGCGGCGTGCATCACAGGTGAGGCTGGTTGTATCGCGTTTACCGGCCCGAAATTCGTTTTCGACGATCGAGCGATAGGGTCGCTGGCCGATGGCTTCAACATCAAGACCGAACAAGATGTCGCGCATGGTTGAATTGCCAGCAACCACGACTTCGAAGATAGATCGAGCGTCAACCTGAAAGCCTTCGATGGCGTGATTCATGTATCCCAACAGCGTCCGTTGTAGCAATTTGCCATGATGATCTGTGTCGTACCGAATACGTGCCATCACGTCGCTACCACCAAAACGCTGGGGATTTTCAAACGACTGGCTAGCAACGACGTGACCCTGTTCGAGATCGACCAGACGCATCACGACAGTTGTTGTGCCGGCATCCATCGCAATACCGAAGACGGGTCCGTCCCACTCATCTGCCAATTGTTCATCGATAAAAACGGAACCGTTTTGACGTGTTACGGCCGGATTTAGCGCAGCCAATCGAGCGACCGTTTCACCCGCTTTTTCAATCTGCAATGTTCCGCGTCGCAACGTCCGGCAGCGAACATGGCCTTCTGGCTGTTGGAATCGGGCACGACAGGCTAGTCGAAAATTGTCCGATAGGTGAGCCTCTTCAGGTGTTCGCGGCGAGAGGAATTCCATGCCGCTGGAAACTTCGACGAGACATTCACGACATTTTCCGTTTTTGAGGCATGACGTCGGAATATAGACCTCGATGTTCTCAGCTGCTTCGAAGATCGATGCACCTTCAGCGACGTCGGTCAAATTATCGTCAATGTTGAGTTCGATGGTCAAGATTGTGAATTCAGGTTTTCAGTTAGGAGTCAGTCGAAATGAGGATGCTGGGGCGTCTCTTTCCGTTTCAACACCTATCCTAGGTGCATTCTGATGACATGGATAGTTTGGATGTTTCATCCCATTTTTTCCCCTGCCACCAACGTGACAATCCGTCGCGTGTGTCCATCAGCAAGCTGAAAAGCGTCGGCACTAGAATCAGTGTAACTAAAGTTGAAACGACTAACCCCCCCAAAACAACACTTCCCAGGCCTCGGTAGAGTTCACTTCCCGCGCCAGGGAACAATACCAGGGGGATCAACCCCAGCACGGTACTGGCAGTCGTCATAAAGATAGGTCGTATGCGCGTCCGCACGCTTTCCAAAATTGCCTGTTGGGGTGACATCTGATCACGACGTATATGGTTTAAGGATTGATGAACGATCAGAATGGGATTGTTGACAACGGTTCCGATAAGAATCACAAATCCAAGCATGGTCAGGACGTCCAGCGACTGATGAAGAAAGAGATTCAATACTGACAATCCAAGAATGCCACCAACGGCTCCGACGGGGACGCTAAAAATGATCACCAACGGGTAGATCCACGATTCAAACAAAGCCGCCATCAACAAGTACGTGATGAGCAGTGCTAACAAGACGTTGAATCTCAAGGCCAGCCAGGTATCTCGCAACTTGTCTGCCGTGCCTGCCAGATTAATGCGGTAACCGGGCGGTAATCCGCCAGCTTCCATCGGCTGCGCAATGTTTTGGGCTATCGTATCCATTGCGTCTTCCAGCGCCAATGTTGGCGGAGGAGTGACCTGAATGGTGATGGCTCGAAGGCGTTCGCGGTGGTTGATTTGTTCGGGACCGCTGCTCAATTCGACTTTCGCCAAAGCGCCCAGCGGTACGAGTTGACCAGTGGGCGTTGCTACTGGAAGGGCAGCAATCTCTTGCGTACGGTTAGCATAGGCATGTTCGCCAATGATCATGAGGTCAATTTTGTTACCGTTGAGATAATAATCTCCTGCATAAGCTCCGTCGATCAACGCATTAGCAACATATCCCAGATTCACACTGCTCATACCCATTTCGGCTGTTTGAATCAGCTGCGGTCGGATATGCAGTTCTGGTGATGAAAGATCCAGGCTTGGAATGGGACGAGCTTGTGCTGATGGCAGGTTTTGTCGGACACTGCTGAGCACACGAACTCCCAACTCGACCAGTTTTGGCAAGCTGGGGCCAGTGATTTCGATGTCGATCGTTCGTCCGGACGCAAGTCCCTGGGCAAACAAACTGGATTGACTGGCAACGGCAAATGTTCCAGGTAAACTGCCTCCGATTTTTTGTACCAACGGAATCAACTCGGCAACACGCAGCGGATCGTGTGCTCTCAATCCCATGAAGACACTGCGACCACGAGCTACGAAAAAGAAATCTCCAACGACAGGAAAATCAAGTTGTTCTGCTGTGACGCTATGGGGATCTACATCCCAGTACGGGCGCAACCCTTGTTCGACGGTTTCCCCCAGTTCCATCAGCTGGGTGAGATTGTAGCCGGGCGGTGGCAACAGGATGCCGAACACCAAATTTCGGTTTCCTGTGGGGAGATATTCTACTTTCGGCCAGAGGTGCCAACTCAAGGCGACGGATGTTCCAATCAGCACGACACAAGTGAGGATGCGGCGAAGAACGCTCCGTTGAATGGTGTCATTGGCAGTGACCGTCATTTGGACAAAATTATCTCCGAATTTCCGTAGTAATCGGAGCAGGAATCCGGGGTGAGTCGATGTAGGGGCGTTACGAACATCGCCGGAGACATCTTGAGAAGACCGATCGTTCCCAGCTGCTGATCGATGGTTCATTTGTAGTTGTTTTTTTCGAATCATGGCCCGCTGGGCAAACAAACGGGCGGCTGCCGTAGGAATCACTGTCATCGAAACGAACAGTGAAAATGCGACTGCACCGCTGATGGCTAAGGCAATGTCCCGAAATAATTGTCCGGCCTCTTCCTGAACAAAAACGACTGGCAAAAAGACAGCAATGGTCGTCAATGTTGAAGCGACAACCGCACCTGTCACTTCCCGAGTTGCATTGACTGCCGCTTTGAAACTGGGTTCACCAAACTCTGTACGGCGGTGGATGTTTTCCAGAACCACGACTGCGTTGTCCACGAGCATGCCCACAGCAAATGCTAAACCAGCTAGGCTCACAACATTGAGCGACCGGCCGAGTATTCCCAGGATGAGAAATGTGCCAACGATGCTGATGGGGATTGCCAATCCTACGACCATTGCTCCCCGTGCGAACCAGAAGCCAGAAGCAATGAGTAACCCCAGGCAAACAAGGAAAAACCAAGGTGAGAAATAGGCTGCCGAAAAGGCAGTGGCAAGGATCAGTGGGATGGCCAATAACGTGCGGGTTCCGAGGTGTAGAAACAGCATTAACACGCTCATCGTCAGGGCCCCCCCGATGAAGATGTTCTGCCGAACTAAATCAATCGCGGAATAAATGTAGTCGGTCTCGTCATAGACTTGTTTCAGTTGCAAGCCCTGATTTTTTAACAGCCCCTGGTCCAATTCATTTCGGACCTGGCGCAAACCTTTCATCACGTCAAGAACATTAGCTCCTGTTTCACGTTGGACATTGATCGCGATGCTGGATTCGCCGAAACGGCGCACCAAGCCGGTGGGTTTTTTGAATCCCAAGCGGACTGTAGCCACGTCGCGAATGTAGATGGGGTGGCCATCTTGTACGTCAAGCAGTTGATTTTCTATTTGCTCAGGACTACGGAATTGTCCCAGTGTGCGGACGACCCAACGACGTTTCCCCTCCCAGAAATCGCCGGCTGAAGTGTCTTTGTTTTGTCCACGCAAGACTTGCCGAACATCGGTGATGGTAAGCTGCCTGACGGCCAGACGTTCGGGATCGACGACGACCTGTAATTCATCTTCTAAACCACCAATCACGTTCGACTGAGAAACACCAGAGACTCGTTCAAAACGAGCCTCGATTTCGTCTTCGGCGAACCTCCGTAAATGAGTCACATCCTGATCGGGCGGGGGAAGCAGTTGTTGGACTTCAGGGTGTTCGTCGGCTAACAGTCGAAGGCGAAGCATGGCAAGGCCTGCGTTGTGGGTGTTGCGGACTCGTTCGATAGGTTTTGTTAACTTAGGATGTTTCTGCAGAAACTCCACGAATTGATCGTTATTGGGACGGCGCGAACTGAGAATGAACCAGGCGATCGGACGGTCGGATGCATTCGAGGTGCTGATGACAGGTCGATCGGCGTCCTCTGGATATTCCGGAACCTGCTGAAGCCGACTGTTGACTTTCAGCAATGCTTCGTCCATGTCGGTGCCAACGTGAAACTCGAGCGTAATGGAGCCGGATGAGTCAGCGCTTTCAGAGCTCATTTTGTGGATTCCCTCAACGCTTTTGAGGTGCTCTTCCTGCTCTAAAACGATTTCCTGTTCAACTTCCTGAGGGCTCGCACCGGGCCACCGTGTTTGGATGGTGATCGAGGGTATTTGTACCTCAGGGGTGAGTTGCATCGGCATTTGTAATAGCGACACGCATCCAAACAATCCAATCAGTAGGACAGCAACCGTAACTTTCACCGGGCTATGAACAAAGGTGCTGAGCATTTACGTTAAAGGCTTACACGGGAATGAACCCGGTAGCGTCATGGATGGCAGGAAGATGAGGACAGATTGGATAACAAAGGGTTTGCACTTTGTTAGCACTTTCATTTTGAACACATCAATTGTCGTTTGGTTCTTATTTGTCGTCGGAAGTGGTGTCAGGCACCGTGATATGTCGCGAGACAACGACTTCCTGTTGTGGCCGCAGACGCTCGTTGCCTTGGACGATGACACGTTGTCCTTCTTTCAGATCGCCATGCACTTGGATCAAGCCATCGTCGGCGACGCCGAGTGATACTTCTAAACGATGTACCTTGCCACGTTTGGGATCCGTAGGATCGGGATTAAATAGGTAGATCATTGGATGTTCACCACCTAACACTAACGCGTCTTTCGAAATCAAGAATGCCTTTTGCTGCGTACCGGTTGGCAGAGCCACACGAGTCAACATTCCAGCCTTTAACAATGGGCCGTCGGCCCGGATTGTATTCTTGACTCGAATTTTGACTGGAAATGTACGTGCGCGTTCGTCCGCCTGAGGAACCACCAAAGCGACGCGTCCGACAAAGACATGACCGGCAAGTGCCGGAATAACGACACTTACCTCCATACCTACATGGATATGGAAAACGTCCTTGGCGAGGACGGCTACCAGGATGTCTACTTCGTCCAATGCGATCACTTCAGCAACCGGATCTCCTCGACTGACCCAAGCTCCAATTTCTGTGAATTCCCGTACAACGTAGCCAGCGAATCGTGAGACAATCGTATGCTTCTGGATCTGATCGGTGAGTTTATCAACGATTGCTTTTTGTGTGGCAAGGCGTGCTTCGGCTTGAGCGATCTTTTCCTGTCGTGGTCCCGCCATGACAAGCGCATAGGAGGCTTTGTTTTCGAGATATTTCTGTTCAGCACTACGTCGCTCAGCTAATGCTTCTTCAAGTTGATCTTGTGTGACAGCCCCGCTCTGTTCAAACAGGGATTCCCAACGTGCGTATTTTGATTTGGCGTAACTCAGAAACGCTTCGGCACTTTGCATGCGAGCGCGAGCCTGTTCGATTTCCTGCGGGCGGGCACCATTGAGTAATTCGGTGAGTTCTTGTTGCCGCAGTTCCAACACGGCTTTCGCAGCTTGCAATTCGAGTCGAATCGTTGCTGTCAATAGTTTTCCGACCGGCTGTCCTGTTGAGACCCGGTCTCCTTCATTGACTGTGAATTCAACGACACGACCGTCAACGGCACTGCCAAGGACGGCTCGTTTGAGGGGTTCGATGGTACCAACGTATGAATCGCCAGCGGTAATTTCACGTTGGATCACCGACGACGTGACCACCCGAGAGAGGCGAGGTTGCGCCACAAGTTTCAGCGGACACTGGTGCAGCCAAAGAAACAAAACACATCCAGTAATCGCGATTTGATGAAAACGATTGTACATTCTTTTGTTGAAGCTCAATCCAGGAAAACCTTAAGGGGAATGTGCCAAAAAACTAAAAGTAGGAAACGTGAAAGAAAATAGTAAACGCCGAAGACTTGGGTGTTTCTCGCTTCGGCGATTGGGTATCAGGCAGGATCGGTGGCAAAGGGCCGTTTTTCACACAATGCTCCGTTCCTACTGAAGGTGGTTGTTTGTCGGGAACCAATTGTTGACGCAATGCCAATACTTGCCTATCACACTCACCAGGTAAATGCCAGCGCGAGCCGGCTTGATTTATATTGTTGTTTGAAGTGACGGACAAAACTACAGTTTTTGGATGACTTAACGGAGTTGAAACAACACGATACAGGATAAACCGTGCGTTTAAATCGGAGGCAGTTGGTAACCCTCACGTCGTTGGTAAGGATAATTTTGCCAGCGGTTGGCGGCGGAGTAATCGCCAATAAATTTCCAGGTTTGGGGATTCCACTTGAGAGTTTTTCCGGCCAGTTCTTCCGCATGCAGGTAGGCAAGATTGCCCAGGTGACAAACAGCCACGGTTCGTGCCCCAATTTCGATCGGACAATTTGGCTGGCGCCGTTGTTTCATACAATTCACCCAGTCTTGACGATGGCCGGCGTGACTGTTGCCAGGTGACCGGTACAAATGAATCTCGTTTTCGCCAATTGTGGATTGAGTGATACTTTCCGGCTTGCTTTCAAGCCGCCTTCGATTGACAAAGATCTCACCATCGCTGCCATAAAATGTAATGCCTTCTCGCCCACCATGGATCAGCTCGGCACCATTGTCGTAGATGAATTTCACTCCCGTTTTTGACTTGGCATCATGCGGAGGGACAATTTCTACTGGTCCCGATTTGTCCATTCCAAGTCCCCATTGAGCAATGTCGAAATGATGGGCACCCCAATCGGTCATCCCTCCACCGGCATATTCCTTGAAACTGCGCCAATTTGGAAAATGATTATGCATTCCGCGAGGACTGAGCTCTGAATTGTAAGGACGCATTGGGGCTGGCCCCAACCAACGGTCCCAATCCAAACCAGGCTCGGCATCTTCTCCGGGTAGGTCGCATGTTCGAGGCGGACCACCCACTCCAACTTCCACTCGTATAACCTTGCCGATATAACCGTTGCGCACCAATTCACAGGCGTAACGAAAATTTGTGTTGGCTCGCTGTTGGCTACCTGTTTGAAAGATGATTTCCGAAGCATTTACCGCGTCCATAACCATTTTGGCTTCTGCCAGATTATTGGTCAGCGGTTTTTCACAATACATGTCCTTGCCAGCCTGACACGTATCAAGAATGATATTGGCGTGCCAGTGGTCGGGAGTGGCACAAACCACGGCGTCCAGATCGTTACGTTGGAGAAGGTCACGGTAGTCAACGTACGAGGCACAATGGTGATTGCCGTAGGCATCATCAACTCGTTTCTTGCCTGCATTGCGCCGAGTCGTATCCACATCACAAACGGCCACAACTTTGACGTCGGGCATCTTCACAAAATGCGGCAAGTGGAAATCGTACATCATTTTGCCGACACCGATCGCCGCCAAAGAAATTTTCTCATTAGCGGCCGCATTGTTCTGGTTACCGAGAATATGCCGAGAAACCAACAGGGGAGCTATCGACGTTGCACCTGCAGAGAAAGCTCGTCTCGTGATGCGTACAGGTTTACCCTTCATGGATTCATTCCTGGATTTCTGGTTTTCAGTAAATGGAGAACGGGTACCAAGGGACAGCAACGAAGGCCGGTTGTTTTCAACGAGTTGCCAACCAAAACAAGTTTATCAAAATTAACTTTTGATACAATTGCTTATCAAAGCTAGAGTTACGGATTTTCTGTAATGGTGATTCAAAAGGAAATGTTTGAAATGAAAACAGATTTTCCACTGTATTGACCCGCGGTTGAAAATTTTTTTTTCTCGTTTCAATCACTGATATGCTTATTTCTCGGAGGTTATCGAGAGGTTTTTGAATCACCTGAAAAAATTCTTTCGGGAAACCGCTAGGCCCGTTTGACAACACCGCTAGCAGGCTTAAAATCGGCGACTCGGACGTGAGACATCATTTCCAATTGGTCTGCCGTCTGGCTGGCAGCCCGATTAAGAATAACCTCTGGATATCCCTTTTAAACCATAGGCTTTCCGCACGTGGATTGCGCGCAGAGGACGGGGACAGGAAGTGACCGGCCAGGATATGGAAATCACTGATGATTTGCGTCTAATGTTGGCCGATAAGGTCGGGCAGGAACGCTTTGATCTTTGGTTTGGCAACACCATGCTGTTGGAATTACAGGGTGATGTATTGTCCATTCATTTGCCGGACCAGTTTTCGCTGGATTGGGTCC
>Ga0310342_100000372_pt1 | contig 24711 bp, 32 predicted proteins | sample S15DNA20500_MG_FD_206155 | JGI IMG/M metagenome (GOLD analysis project Ga0310342, IMG submission 206155) | Marine microbial communities from station ALOHA, North Pacific Subtropical Gyre - S1503-DNA-20-500_MG | ecosystem: Environmental > Aquatic > Marine > Oceanic | place: Pacific Ocean: North...
TACGTTCAATCAAATATAAGCAATTTTTAGAACATTATCAACGACAATTAACTTCTCGTGATGTCCAACAATATATTGATGGTGAGCAAGATGTTGTAGATCTACAGCATTTAGTCAATGAATTTGCACTGGTTAGAAACAAGTATATTGGCTTTACTAAAGCAATAGATGCCAAGCAATTCCAGATTAATAACATAATTAAACTACGATCTGCAGGGTTAGAAGACTTAGGTCTTTGAAAACAAAGAGAAATAAAAGCAAGAATTCATGGTTGACAGATAGATAGTCTGACCTTATAATAGTAGTATAGAGTAAGGTTAAAGGTACTTGGATATGAGACGCACATCTAGACTGGTTTACAAAACCAACCCTGAATTTCCCACCCTTGACGTTATTGCCACTGCTATAGCAGTTGACAATATACAAGGATTTGTTCGTAGTGGCCAGGGTTACACCAAAGTAAATGACGACGGTTCAGAAGAAGTAATAAAGGATAATAAAACCATTGTCCTTCATTCTTTGCTTAATAAAGAAGGAGAAGGAATAAAACCTACTACTTCTGATCGAGAAGCGGCAGTACATTTAATTGATGATGTAACAGGCCGACTTACTATGAAGAAGTTAGGTGGCAATCTAAACGAATTTGAAGATGCATTGATGAAAAATATCTCTGCCGAAAAGGTAGGCGTATATGGTGTTGCATTAATTGCTAGTATTCCAAACACACAGAAGCATCAGACAAAGAGAGACACTGTTAAGGATAGACTCGACAACTTAATAAGTTCTAGTGAAATTATTGGTAAAATAGGTACCCGTTGTATGTTTACTTTAGACATAATTGATATTACGTTTGTTAAGAAAATGAGTATCTTTATGGTAACTGGGTTAGAAAATAATAAGAATGTTGTTAAATTTTGGTTCTCGAAGGACCCAGATATATCCGGAATACTAGAAGGTAAGACTATTACCCTTGCTGGTTTTGTAAAAAGTCAGGGCAAAAGTAGATATAGTAATTGTCAAGAAACAATTATAAATCGCGTTAAAGTCTCAGACGTTTCATCATAAATAGTTATAATAGTTTGATACTATGATGAGACCACTGAGGACAATATATGGTTTTTTGGAGATGGTGGATTTTTACAGGTTTACTCGCGTTTAGTGGTGGATACTGTCTATACGAAAATCTACACCAATGGTTATGGAATAATGATGTTACAAAACTCAGTTTTGTTATATTAATTAGTTTCATATTCATATCTCTTTATTGTGGTCAACTTTCTTATATAAAGTATAAAAAACCCAATAAAAAATTAAATCTTGAACCGGCATGGTTCGCAAGTGAAGCCTGTATTACCGTTGGTATGATAGGAACGGTGGCAGGTTTTCTATTAATGTTAGGTACAGCATTTCTAAATATTAATGTAGAAGAAACAGAAACATTACAACGGGCCATTGGTCAATTGGCTGTAGGAATGAGTACAGCACTAACAACTACATTGTTAGGTCTTATTTGTAGTTTATTAATCAAATTTCAATTAATCAATATCGAAAATTCCGGGCCAGCGAAAAAGACCTCTGGCGCCTATTCGAAGAAATGAAATGGATAGGCGGAAACACAGAAGCACATTTGCATTCGTAGATTTACTTTTCAATTTAACAGTAGGATTTGTTATGCTATTCATTATAGCATTTATTCTTATATCACCTCCTACCACAGAAAAAAAGATGGACCCCGATGTACAGTTTGTTATTAAAATGACATGGCCAGATCAAGATAAAAATGATGTAGATTTATGGGTTCGTGATCCTTTAGGACAAAAAATAGGATATAGAAGTAGAGAAGCAGGGTTTACTAATTTAGAAAAAGATGATTTAGGTCAATCAAACGATTATGCAATAATAAACGGTGAAAGAAAAATAGTATTCCAAAATCAAGAATTTACTTTCATTCGTGGTTTTATTCCCGGACAATGGAGAGTTAATATCCATTGGTATAATAGAAAGGATCAAGAAACTGCCGAAATTCCAGTGCTAATTGAATTATATGATAACAAGCCTAATTTTAAATTATTGGCCAGTCAAGAAGTATTGTTAACAAAACGAGGTCAACAAGCAACTGCATTTAATTTTACAATGGACGAAGAAGGAAAGATTTTTGATGTAAATTATGAAAAGACAAATTGGATTTTAAGTAGTGCTGTTACATTTGATCATGAGAGAGGACTAAATCAGATTGAAAATAGCACTCAATATGAACAATTGCCTCCGGCAAGTGCTACCGTTGAAGAAACAAATATAACAGAGGCTCCTCCATGATTGAACACATATTAAAAACATTATTAGTATCGGCGCCGACCCTTGTTGCTATGGCAGTTATTATTTCTACAATGTGTGTTTATACATTGTGTCAGAGTAAAAACGTTAATGTTATAGTTAAATGGATTTCACCGCCTATAGTTTTTACTCTTATTTTTGCTTCATTGGTATGGATTTATTCCATATATGGATTGCCTAGATATGAACAACCAGTAGGAAAATGGACATACGTATGGCATGAAGAACGATTTGTGGATAAAACATCTCATGCGTTATTAGTAGCATACACCGTAAAAGATAAAACTGAACGTTTATATCTTTTTGCAGTAAACGACGAAGAAAAGAAGAAGTTACGAGAAATGAAAGAAGGCAAGTTGGAAGGTAGGCAGGCTATAGCAGAATTCGAAGAGAAAGACGGGCACAACCAATATCGAGAAAACAATGAAGATATGTTACGTTATAAATTTGCAGACGAATTCCCGGTTGAATCAAAAGCAGGAGAAGACACTGCTTCTCGCGAGTCTGTCACAAATCTAACAACTAACCTACAACCAGAAGAAAATACCATAGAAAAAGAACGGCATCGTCTATTTACACTAGGACATTAACCCTTTAATCAGTAAGGTTTCTAATATTTTTTATAAGTCATTGATTTTATTAGGTTTATAAGTCATTGATTTTAGGACATTTCCAAAAATTTCTGTAAGTCATTGATATCATTAATAAAACACCAAGAAATACCGGTTGACAGATCTACCATATGAGAGTATCATATATATAGTGGTAGTGTGAATCATTAAACGAGGGTTATTATTATGCGAAAAGTCCGTGTTCTTAACGGCGAGTATGGTGGCAAGGCGGTCACCAATACTGTGTTTCCCTTATGTAAAGGATGGAAATTAGGGAAACGCGGTGGGTTTATCACAGTTGATGGATCCAGAGTTGCTGGATACCCTGATAGAAAAATTCGGATCAAACTTGATCGGAAAGGGTATGAACCTCTCATTCCAAAAGAAGTAAAAGAAAAACTTGAACAAACCGACGACGAGCGGATGAAGGAAATTCGTGAGCGGTTTGAAATCCTGGACGAAATGACTGAGGCCACAATGGAAGGCACAGTCCGCGGTATGATTGTATCGGGTCCTCCAGGAGTAGGTAAGTCATTTGGTGTTGAAGCAGTACTTGAACGGGCCAACATCTTTAACAAGATAGGTAGTCAGCCAGTTAAGTATGATATTATAAAGGGTGCAATGACACCCATTGGTCTTTATACTTTGTTATTTAATTGGTCTGACAAAGGTAAAGTATTAGTACTTGATGACTGTGATTCAATTTTATTCGATGAACTGGCACTGAACCTTTTAAAGGGTGCATTGGACAGTGGTAAGAAACGTCGACTGTTTTGGAATGCAGATTCGTCGATGTTACGGCGCACCGGAGTTCCTGATTACTACGAGTTCAACGGATCAATAATTTTCATATCCAACCTTAAATTTGACAATATGGTTAGTGGTGGACGGTTGGGTAAGGTCAGGGATCACTTAGAAGCAATTTTGTCTCGTTGTCATTATTTGGATTTGACACTTGATTCAATGCGCGATAGAATGCTCCGTATCAGACAGATTGTTGGAGACGGTATGTTAAATGATCATAAACTTGCTGACGGCGAGAAAGAAATGATCGTTGCGTATATTGACGAGCACAAATACAAACTACGCGAAGTATCACTAAGAATGGTACTCAAAATTGCAGACTTGTTCAAAATGGCTCCTAGAAACGAGAAGTGGAAGCGACTGGCTGAAATGACTTGTATGAAAAGAGAGATTATTGAAGAATGAAAACTAGATAACACACACACCACTAATAATAATAACATATCTAGTTTCATAAAGCGGGGAAGGAAACTTCCCCGCTTTTCTTGCGTTATTGACAATTCGAGTATATAATAATAGTTGTATGAAGCAGTGTAAACTAATCATAAGGGACGAAGTTAATATTAAGTTTGACGGATTGGATCCGCCTATTCGTCGTAAGTTAGAAAAAGAGTTAAAGTTCTTCTTACCTTATGCATATCATGTTCCGTCTTATAAGTTAGGAAGATGGGATGGATGTGTTTCGTTCTTTACTGTAGGAGGTATGACATTTCTTAATTTGCTTGATCGTATATTACCGTTTCTTACAAATTATGATATAGAAATAGAAGATAAACGAGAGCAGTTTGACTTTAAATTTGATCCTATTGATAAGGATCATTTTAGTGAGTATACTTGGCCAAAGAAACATACTGCCTCAGGTCAGCCTATTGTACTTCGTGATTATCAAGTAGAAGTTATTAATAAGTTTTTAAAGAGCCCACATGCACTTCAAGAGATTGCTACAGGGGCCGGTAAGACGCTCATAACGGCGTCTTTAAGCAATTTAATTGAGCCATGGGGGCGTAGTATAGTCATAGTACCAAACAAGTCACTAGTGAAGCAAACAGAAGCGGATTACAAGGCATTAGGACTGGATACGGGCGTGTATTTTGGGGATAGAAAAGAGTTTGGGCATACTCATATGATATGTACATGGCAAAGTTTAAACATAATGGAAAAGCGTTTCCGTGATGGGTTAAGCGATACTAGTATTATAGAATTTGCAGAAGATGTTATATGTGTAATAGTAGATGAAGCACATATGGTTAAAGCAGATGTTCTTAAAAAGTTATTAACAAGTGTATTTGCTAAAGTACCATTGCGTTGGGGACTTACAGGAACAATACCAAAAGAAGAACACGAACAAGTTAGTCTTAAAGCAAGTATAGGAGATGTTATACATCAATTGGGCGCGGCAGAATTACAAGACCGGGGAGTTTTAGCCAATTGTGAAGTAAATATTATACAACTAGAAGAAACGGCTGTATATAAAAATTATCAAAGTGAACTATCTTATTTGGTCGGAGATAAACAGCGATTGGATTATATGGCAGGCTTGATAGAAAGTATTTCAGAATCTGGTAATACTCTTGTATTAATAGATAGAATAAAAACGGGCAAGGGATTAACAGAACGAGTAGATACTGCTGTTTTTATATCGGGCGCAGTAAAAACAGATGAAAGGAAAGAACATTATGATCAAATTCAAGACAGCGACAATAAGATTATTATTGCTACTTATGGTGTTGCCTCTGTTGGTATTAATATCCCTAGGATTTTCAATCTTATTCTTGTTGAGCCTGGTAAAAGTTTTGTTAGAGTTATCCAAAGTATCGGACGGGGCATTCGTAAGGCAGAGGACAAGGATTTTGTACAGATCTGGGATATCACCTCGACGGCCAAATTTTCTAAAAGACATTTAGCAAAAAGAAAAAAGTTTTATAATGAAGCAAAATATCCGTTTAATGTAAACAAGGTAGATTATAGATGTTAATTTTAACAGTAGAAAACGAACCATATCAATTAAACAATATACCAGAAGAAGTTGAAGATATTAGATATTGTGTAATGGATTACAGTGATCCTACATTTGTAGATTATATATTTGTACCTTTAATATTTTTAGAATCCTTTAATGCTCCAGCGGCAGTATTAAGTATAGCCGGCAGGCAATTTACAATGCCCATTGATTGGTCTTTAGTAATAGGGGATATAGAAGCTGGAGATCCAGAAGTTATTTCTATATTACATATTAATGATAGAGGATTTAATGCGTTCTGTTATAATCCTCTTAGTGATTATCAGATTGCATTTAAACAAGTTGACATAGTGAATATATATAGTGAAGTAAAATGGGTTTTTCCTAAATTAAAATATGGACATCTTCTTGCTGTTCCTACAGGGCCAAAGAAAAAAGATCCCGTTGTTTATTTTGTAAAGGAAACAAATAAAATACCAGATGTACTTGATTTAAGTCAAATTTGGTAATATAATATACTATAGTGAAGAAAGACGATAAAAATATACCGTTAGGTAAAATATTAGAAGCAGTAGATAAACGAAACAAATCTTTTTGGAATTCATTAACAGATGAACAAAAGGATGCATTTTCTGCTTGGGTATATATGCGATATGTCAGTTGTTGTAGTTCAAAAGAAAAAACAATAAACTATCATTACCTAACAGCAGTTAATGAATTTGTTAATGTTAATTTTAATGATATTAGGCATCATGGAGAATTACAATATAAATTAATGGCACTATGTGGTGTAGGAAAGAAACAATTTCACCCATGGGTTAAACCAGGTAAAGGAATTAAGAAAAATAGACTAACTACTTGGTTAGCAGATGTACATAAACATTTAAAAGAAGATGAAGTAGAACTTTTGACAGAGTTAAATTCTATTAAAGAATTAAAACAGTATGCAGAAGATCTAGGATTGCAAGATAACGAAATTAAGAAAATATTTAACTAATGAATAAATGTGGTTATTGTGAACGTGAATTTGCACGAGAACAAACGTTGGCTGTTCATATGTGTGAACCGAAACGGCGTCATATGGTTAAAGGTGACAGACATGTTCAATTAGGATTTAGAGCATATCAAAATTTTTATTCTAATAATACCAATGCAAAAAAAGATAAAACATATGATGAGTTTGCTGATTCAAAATACTATAAAGCATTTGTTAAATTTGGAAAATATATTTTAGATATAAATGCAATTAATCCAGAAGCATTTATAGATTTTGTTTTACGAATGGGCATACGAATAGATGACTGGAGCAAAGATTCGGTATACAATGAATATATATGTGACTTAATGAAAAAAGAATCCGTAGATAGAGCAGTAGAACGAGGCATAATATTAATGCAAGAGTGGTCTACTGAATGCAACGAAGAATGGACTAACTTCTTTAATAAAGTATCTACTAATATGTCGGTACATATGATCAAATCAGGAAGAATTTCTCCGTGGATACTTTATAGTTGTTCTGGTGCACAAAAATTATTAGATAGGATGTCAGAAGAACAAATACAAATGGTTGCAGATTATATAGATCCAAGTTATTGGCAGAAAAAAATAAGTACTAATATAACAGATTCGACATGGGTAGAACATGTCTTTACAGAAGCAGGAATAAAATAAATGAGTACATTAAAACAAGTAGGTATTATAATGGGCAGTGCTTCTGATTCAGAAGTAATGAATCATTGTGTAGAAACTTTAAACGAACACAATATATCATTTGATATAATTGTAGCATCAGCACATCGCGATCCCGATAAAGTTAGAACATGGGTTCTTAATGCTGAGCAACGAGGCAATAGAATCATTATTGCCGCGGCAGGTATGGCAGCCGCATTACCGGGCGTTGTTGCCGCATATACAGATTTACCCGTTATAGGTGTACCTATGAATTCAGGATTAAATGGAATGGATAGTTTGTTAAGTATATCACAAATGCCAAGAGGTGTTCCTGTAGCATGTATGTCTATAGGAAAACATGGTGCGGTTAACGCCGCGTTATTTGCAAAACGTATATTAGAATGTGGCCATACAAAAACAACCGATGACGACTATATCGATAATAACGATGAACCTGATATAGATAGAGACTGATGAAATCTACAACAGATATTGATATTGATGTAGCAAATCGTGACAGTGTTCTGAACATGTTTAAACATACTCCAGCATCTTTAACTAAAGATAAAGGGTTTGTTAAGCATAATACTGGTGTATACTTTCATAAGATGCCAACAAATCCTATAACAGGATTAGCAACTATTGATCACAAAAAAGCAGAGGAAGAAGGATTTTTTAAATTAGATATTCTTAATGTGGGTGTATATAATCAAGTTACTAGTGAACAACATCTTGTAGAGTTAATGTTAATAGAACCACCATGGCATAGATTATTAGAAAAAGAATTCACAGAGCAGTTGATACATATAAGCAATCATTATGATATTATAAAACAAATGAAGCCAGAAACAGTAGAACAACTGGCGGCAATATTAGCAATAATACGTCCTGCAAAGCGATATTTGCTAGGAGAAAGTTGGGATAGAGTATTTAATGAAGTTTGGAAGAAACCATCTGATGATACTTATTACTTTAAAAAATCACATGCAATTGCATATGCACATTTGGTAATTGTACACATGAACTTATTATGAAAGAACTATATAACAAAAAATTCTCAATAGGACATTGGGATAGTACACCGTCAGAAGATCTCTATTTACGATGTTTTGAAAATTCCTCAGAACAATACAAAAACGAAATTTACGATATTTACTATGGTGCTACTTTCTATCATTCGTCTGGGTTACGATATGGTAACACTATGGGAGTAGATGCATCCGAAGCACACTATAAAAACTTATTAACAATTCAAGAAAAGTATGGCATTCCTATTTCGTTAACAATCAATGAAATGAATAGACCAATGCATATGCTTCGTCCAGACATCACAAAAGACTTTGTAAATTTTATAGGAAAATATTATGCAGATGGTGTTAGAAGTTGTACAATAAGCCACACTCATTTAATGCGATTGGGTGTATTGCAAGAAACATTTCCCGAAATGGATTGGAAGAATACAGTTAACCACGGAATAAGAACTACGCAACAGTTTATTGATTATGCTAATTTAGGTTATACAACAGTTCAGTTGGATAGAGACTTTAATAGGAATCGTAGTGAATTAAGAAAAGTAAAAAAGGAAGCAGACAGGCTGGGTATAAAAACTTGTCTTTTAGTTTTTGAAAGTTGTTTGCCTGAATGTCCTTTTAAAACAGAACATGACTGTTGGCAAAGTGGAGAACTAGCAGGGTCAGGACATAGTTATTGGGAAATGATAGGAGATACATGTGTTGGTTGGAGAAATGAATTAGATTTACATCCAGGTCCTGACGGCAATTATTTAGAGCCCGGAGTTACTAATCCAAGAACAAGTACAGACCTTATCATTCATTCTAATAAAGATTGGGATGAATTTGCAGAGTTAGTAGACATATTTAAACTATCCGGAAGATTAAAAAATCTAGATGATACTGATCAAGGTGATAAACTACTTTACGCAATAGAAACAAACCGTAGATCTTTTTCAGCAGATAGTTTTAAAACAATATATGAAAATAATTTAGCACCCCTTCATATGTGGTTTAGTATTAGTTGTTTAAAAAAAGGAATCCCCACAACTACAGATGTAGATGAAATTAAAGATAATTTGATGACACATTTTTGGAACAGTAAAGAAGCCATTAAATTAGCAAAGGTTTTAAAGAGTTGTAAAAACCAATGTTACAAATGTCATATGTGCGATGATGTGTTTGGTACCAAAAGATTAGATTCTGTTTTAGAAGTTTAACTCATTTTACGAACTAGTTGTATTTGACGCCGTTTAATTCTTTTCTGCATTATATTTTGTAAACTAATGCCATGGCCATGAACTAATGTAAAGTCTTTGGCATTAAATGTTCGTAAGATAGATGTAAATGGTCTAAAGCGGTCCCCCAATACAATATTAATAGGAATTAGTCTATTTGATCCCCACCACCATTCGTCGCCCAATTCTAAGAATAACTTTTTTCCTTCGTCTTGTTTGATGTTTTCATATATGTACATAGAACACAAAACATTATCCATATTTTGTATAATGCCAATGAATTCGTTGTTACCGTGGGTGCAAAAACTTAAAAAAGGAAAAGAATCTAATAGTTTTTGATATATATTTGGGATCGATGTACTCATAATGCTTTAATAATATTTAGTATAAATACAAGTGGAGTTATTAAGGATGGATATGATTATATGCCTCGAACAATTGAATTTTACAATTATCAAGAAGAGAGAGTCTATACTTATATAAACGATAATTCTAAGACAATAAATTTGCCCATGAATAATAGACCCGTTAAAATTTATAAAAGTACAGACAGTTTAATATCTTTTCGAATAAAGGATCAAGATAGAAAACCCATGAATCTAAATGGACTTGATCTGACAGCCAATCTAACAAAAACACAAGATAAAGCATCTACTATTAGTAGACCTTTATTATTAACAGATGAATACAATGGTGCGGCACAATTATCATTAACAGAAAAAGATATAAGACAATTAGAATCAGGATTATATTATCTTACTGTCACAGTTAAAGATGCTGATGATATTGTTAGACCTTTATATTCAGACTATAATCAACGAGTAAGTGGAACAGTAGAAATTTTAGATACTGAATTACCTACATTAATTGATAGTACAACATTATCTACATTTACTGAATTAGGCGGTACGCCCGTAGGCGGTACTGCTAAATTTTATGCAGATGTAATAGAAGGTGATGCTAGAAAACATGACAAAACAGGACTACATACATTTGCTGTATATGCTACTGATTTTACCGGTAAATTATATGCAGAAGGTACATTAGATCTTATTGGCAATGATTCTAGTGATTGGTTTACATTAGACTTATCACTTGCTAATCCTTATGCTCTTCTTACTGCATTTTCTGGAGTAGATGCTTTTAACTTTAGTGGAAATATAGCATGGGTTAGATTTTATTATGAAAAAGATCCTGCTAATACTGGAACAATTGACAAAATACTATATAGACATTAAACTAGTAATATGAGTTTAGTTCTGGAGTTTGTACAACAATACATACCCTTTGGATATCGCAAAACACCTAGCGGCTGGTTAAGTGGTAATTGTCCAATGTGTATTCATAATGGACAATCTCGACCAGATAAAAGAGGACGAGGGGGTTTCTTTTTTGATGTAGACAAATTTCAATATAATTGTTTTAATTGTGGTTATAAAACTGGATGGTCTGCTGGTCGACATATAACTGCTAGACTACAAAAATTATTAGAAATATTAGGTGCTGATGTAGCAGACATACAACGATTAAAATTGCAACTTGCAACAGAGCAAGAAGTTTTTCAAGAATTTGAATATCAAACAGCAGAAGAAGAACCTATAAAATTTAACTGGCCAGAAATAGAATTACCCAAAGTATCACAGCCATTGTTTAATTGGGTTCAACAATTAAATTTTGGTTATAATGATCCTGAAAATGATTATTATGATGAAACAAATTGTTCTCATGTAATTGAATTTTTAACAAAGCGAGGATTTAGTGCATATGATAAAAGATTGTATTGGTGTAATAATGAAACGTTTCAATTAAATAAACGCTTGTTTATACCTTATGTATATAAAGGAAAAGCAGTAGGGTACACTGCAAGATGGGCATCCCGGGAATTATGTCCTGACAATTTGCCAAAGTTTTATACACAACAACCAAAAGATTTTGTGTTTAATTTAGATGCTCAAGTATACGAAAGAAAGTATGTAATAGTTGTAGAGGGTCCGATGGATGCATTAACAGTAGATGGAGTTGCAGTAACATCTAATTTAGCAAATCAAACACAGTGTAAAATTATAGAAAAGTTAGGCAAGAAAATAATACTGTGTCCAGATAGAGATCATGCTGGAGCAAGATTAGTAGCTATTGCAAGAAAAAGAAAATGGGCAGTAAGTTTCCCTCCATGGAAAGATTGTAAGGATGTATCGGATGCAGTAGTAAAATATGGAAAGTTATTTGCACTAAAAAGTATAATAGAGTGTGCAGAAACTAATCAAGGAAAAATTAAAGTACTTACAAAAAAGTATTGTAAATAGGCTATGGCAGAAACAAAAGAATATAGTGCAGAATTACAAAAATTGTTTATTGAATTTTTGTTAAAAAATCACGATTTGTATGCAAGGTGTAGGGGTATATTAGACAGCGAATATTTTGATCATGAATTACGTGATTGTATAAAATTTATAATGAAACATGCAGATAAGTATTCTGCTGTTCCAACTAAAGATCAAGTAGAAGCAACTACACAAATTAAATTAGGAGACATGACAAGTGCTACTGAAAAATATGAAGGTTGGTTTTTAGATGAGTTTGAACAGTTTTGTAAACATAAAGCATTAGAACAAGCAATTTTAAAAAGTTATGATAAACTAGAAAAGCAAGAATATGGTACAGTAGAAAAATTAATAAATGATGCAGTACAAATAGGATTAGCAAGAGAATTTGGCATAGACTATTGGGAAAATCCTGCTAAAAGATTAAAAGATATACAAGACAATCACGGGCAAACATCTACTGGATGGACTACATTAGATAAAAAGTTGTTTGGTGGATTCAATAAAGGTGAGTTGAATATTTTTGCAGGAGGTAGTGGTGCAGGTAAAAGTATATTCTTACAAAATTTAGCAATCAATTGGGCCAAGTTAGGACTTAATGTATTATATGTATCCTTAGAGTTATCAGAGCAGTTAACTAGTATGCGAATGGATGCAATGCATACAGATATGTCAACAAAAGAGTTGTTTAAAAATCTCGAAGATGTAGACTTAAAAGTTCGTTTGTTGGGAAAGAATGCGGGGCGATTACAAGTAGTACAGTTACCAAATGGTTGTAATGTAAATGATATAAGAGTATTCTTAAAAGAATTCCAAATCGAAACAAATACAGTTATGGATTGTGTATTGTTGGATTATTTAGATCTTATGATGCCGTTGAATAGAAAAATTAGTGTAGGAGATCTATATACTAAAGATAAATTAGTATCAGAAGAACTACGTAATTTTGCATTAGAGGGTAACTTTTTGTTTGTGACAGCAAGTCAGTTGAACCGAGGAGCAGTAGACGAAATAGAATTTGATCATAGCCATATTGCAGGAGGTTTAAGTAAAATACAAACTGCTGATAATGTTATAGGTATATTTTCTAGTAGAGCAATGCGGGAACGTGGCAGGGTACAAATACAGTTTATGAAAACACGTTCTTCTAGTGCAGTTGGGCAAAAGTTGGATTTTGGATTTGATATTAACAGTTTAAGAATAACAGATCTAGAAGATGATGAAGACGATAATCAAACTACTTCGTCTTTGTATGAAAAATTAAAGCAAAAAAGTCAAGTATCAGATACTGTGGAAACAAACACTGTAATTGAAAAAGCAGTAGATTCCCAAGATCGACTCAGGAATCTACTGCGTAAATTAGAATAACTTTTACCTTTGAGTTTTATCTCGTTGAAGGTCACTCCTAATTCTATTGAAGAGACTCATATCACTTGTTATGAGGGTTATTAGTTTATCAAGAACAGTTAGGAGAACTGCTCTTTGCTGTGTATTTGGAACCTTGCCATCTAGCATTACTTTGAAACTTTGTCTAAGTTTCATAACGCTATCATGGTCTAACAGGCCTGCTTTACCTAATATGACTAATTTGTTCATTGTTCGGTGGAACAGTATAGGATCTTTATCTTCGTCGGACTCTCCTTTCCCCGACCGCGTAAAGGGTGTTAATTCGTCATCTGGTGTATCTTGTACATCAGTGACAGTTTTATCAAAATGTGTTGGTTTTTTAATAGAAGGTACATCTCTATCTAAACGATGAATAGGCCTATATTCTGGCTTTTCTTCAGGTTCAGGTGTTTTTTCATCCTTTGTTGTAGGATTCTCAACTACATTTATAAATGTTTTATACCAATTTTCTGACATGATGTATTCCTATGCTCCAAAACTATTTAGCAAGATCACATAAATATATAAAATACAGAGACAGTGTTATGAAAAAACGTACAAAGAGTTTATTAGAAGAAATTAATAATATGGTACATGATAGGGATAAACACCTAATCATTGAAAGTAAAGCAGATCATATTATTGCTAGTGCTATTAATTTAGTACAATTAATAAATGAAAGTTATGAAGGAGAAGAAGCAGCTGATTTAACTAAACGATTGTACAATTCTATCAAAACACACGATCCTCGAAAATTTAAACGTGGAATATTTAGAATCAAAAATGAAAATAAATGAAGTATTGGATGAAAAGATTCAACAAACACGGTTACCTCCACTACCCGCAGTAGGGTCTGATAACACATCAAGCAATAATCAATCTGATGTATTCACTGGCGACGAAACAAAAGTATCTACTTTCATAGGCCCAAATGCGAGGGTAGATTGGAATAAAAAAGCATTGAGAGACGCAGAACGGGCAGTTAACCGAGGCGATAGTCGAGAGGATATTTGGCTCAAGCATGGTACTCTTTGGGCCGCCGATCATCTCCCTAGGCAAGAAATTTCAAATCATAAAGATAAAATTATTAATAAATTACCTCGAGGCGGCAGTATGTTTTTAAGAGATTTTCTACATGCACCGGAGGTTTATAAAAATTACCCACATATAGCCAATGCTACTGTTACTCATGATATAAGTATGGATGCTGATACAGATGCATGGGCCAGAGGGACCGACGAAATAGGTGTTGGTGCGAACCCGAAATTGAACGATTTGATGCATGAAGTACAACACCTTGTAGATAATAGTGAGATGCATTCTGCGGGCCAGAGTATGGACAGGGCAAAGACGATTGCTGATCGCGAAGGTGGCAAGTATACCAAGGGAGATGTTTATTGGGGAAGTACAGGTGAAAGAAGTGCGTTTAGTACCGGTCAACGGCAACCATTGACCCCTAATCAGCGGCGCCAATTTTTTCCTGATAGGTTAGATACGAGATCACCACATAATAAGTCGTATATACATGTAAATCAAAGTGAACCATATGGTAGCTATGAAATTCGACCTCTAGACGATGGGCGATATGCACCGCAGACAACGACAACAACGACACCCACAAAACCTAAGTCGACACCTGTGAAACCTAAGTCGAAACCCAAGAAGAGTCCAACTATCACTGTTACTGGCGGAACTCATATAGGGGCAGGTACAACATCGGATCCGGCAGATTGGAAAGCAAATGAAAATAAATGAAGTAGCTAACATACATCCAGTATTTGATTCACATGCATTATTTGAAGCAGATTTGGAAAGGAAGGTGGAAATCGTGAGGAATCTTTTTAAGAAGGCAAACAAATATGCAAAAGATCATCATTTAACTGATATAGCCGCGCAGAAAGCATATGAAAGGGAGTTAAAGGCTTTACAAAGAAAGGGTGTTAAAATAACAGACATCCATAAGTTTACAGGATTTTTTAGAAAGCATCCTAAACTAATAGGTGCCGCAGTTGGTATAATGTTTTTTGCTGGTAAACCATTAGCAGATACATTGGGTATGGATATAGGCCCAGCATTAAATCTTATTGCTTCTATATTGGCAGGAATGTATGCGGCGGACATAGCATCACCGCTTGTTAAAACACATGCTGAAAGAGAGTATGATGCCGAAGTTGAATATGAAAAAAAGAAACAGGCTCGAATGAATAAGGAAAAAGTATGAGAATAGAAGATATTACTTCAGGGTATCCTCGGCGTTATTCTAGAACTAACAGAACTTCTCGCCTACCCCAACCCACCGATAAAGGATTTCATCGTAATTCAAACTCTGATGACACGGAAGAGTTAAAAGAAGATAAGGAAGGAAAAAATGTTCATCTAGAGCATATAGAAGATGAAATTTTAAATGGTGGATATGCTGGTGTACAAAAGTCCATAGACATAATGCGTGGGTTACTTTCTATGTTAAAAGGTCGATCAAAGAATTCTACAAAAATAACAATCAAATGGGATGGCGCACCTGCTATAATTACTGGTACAGATCCTAGTGATGGTAAATTTTTTGTAGGTACAAAAGGTGTATTTGCACAAGATCCAAAATTAAATAAGAAGCCTGGCCACATTGCAAAGAATCATCCAGATGTAATGAACGACGGTAAAGTTGATAGTAAACAAGGTTTACGGAACAAACTAGGAGATGCATATAAGCATCTAAGAAAACTAGGTATAAAAGAAGTCCTGCAGGGCGACTTATTGTTCACACCCGATATGTTAGAAGTATATGAAATTGATGGTAAGGATTATTTAACATTTAAACCTAATACAATTATGTATGCTGTACCTAACGATAGTAATCTTGCAAACGAAATAAGACGTGCTAAAATAGGTATTGTTTTCCATACAATGTATGAAGGTGCTAATCTAGCAGACATGAATGCTAATTTTAACATTGACGTGAGTGGGTTAAAAGGTAAATCTGCAGATGTTTGGGTAGATGATGCTTATATAAAAGACTATAGTGGCGCGGCAACATTAACCGATAAAGAAAGTAAAGAAATAGCAAAGGCAATTAATGACAATGTTGCATTTGCTAATAAAGCAACAAGTGCAACATTTGATATTTTAAATAACAGTCCAATTAAGAAAGTAGGTGATGAATTAAAAGCACATGTTAATAGTTATGTACGTACCGGCAGTTTTCAAGAAGATCCTTCACGTTTTGTAGATGATTTTGTTGAAAGATTAATTGATAATACAGATAAAGCAGTTGCAAAATTAAAAACGGGCTCAGAAGGACCGGCGGGACAAAAGAGATTAGAATATTTGAATACAGCAATTGAATGGGTGCAATCCAATAAACCACAACTTGAAGGAATATATGGATTGTACTTAAGAACAATTGCCGCTAAGAGTCTATTAGTTAATAAGTTGAATCAAATTAAAAGTATGGATGCATTTTTAATGCACCCCGACGGTACAGTAGAAGTAACTGCACCAGAAGGATTTGTTGCAGTCGATCATTTAGGTAATGCTGTTAAATTAGTAGATAGACTTACATTTTCTTCTGCTAATTTTGCTCCAGATAAGAAATTTGGATAAGTTGACACAACATACAATATAAATTATAATAAATATTACTATGGAACTATCTTTTATAAACAAAGAAATAACAGAAGCAAGAATGTTTCGAAATAGAACAGTTATGGCTAAACAAGGCATAGACGATATTGCTAACTTTGCCTTTTTAAATACGCTTCTTTTATACATGCTATATTCCGAATATGACTCTGCTCCTTCCGCAATTGATTATGCAGATAAAACAATTCGCTATAATTCTTTTGATCATTATAGAGTATCAGGAACAGATCTTTATCTAGCATATTATATATTATTTGATCGTAGTGGAGACTCGGACAGACTAATAGGTGGTACCCCTGAAAAGAATGCTATTGCAAGAACCCGTATAAACATGCCATATCATTTGTTGCGTAAATTCTTTAAAGAAATGTCTAATAATACGTTACAAACAGACGGTGCATTTATTCCTCGCTTTTTTCTAACACTAGAAAAGAAATTAAATATTAAAACAAGCAATTATAAAAGTATCAGACGATTGGTTCAAAATTGGCATAAAGCTTCTACAACTGAAAAACATTTAGCAGTAACAAGATTGTTAATGTACTTCAGAACAAATGCTAGATTGGCAGAATTAATGCCTCTTCTAGATGCATTATCTAGAAATAAGAATTTGGGTATAGACAATGCAAATAATCCTGAAACAAAAAGCGGCATGAAAAAGATTGCCGGCGTTGCCTTAAAAACTATTGGAGCCGCTGTTGCTGGTTATGCGGCAGGATATCAAATAGGCAAACGAACCTATAGGTAAAAATGACAAATCCTACCCCCAGTGGAATCTTTAGACCTGGTGAATTTAGCCACGGTGACACAGAATTTTTCACTATATACACATTAATAGATGTTACAGATACAGGTATAACATCCGGATCTGGTAAAGAATATCAACAGGCACAAAATCTTAGTGTACTATTACAAACAATAGGACTTCGATGCCAACCTTTTATTAGTTCTGTTATGAAATTAGCAGGACAAGATTTATCTAATTATGAATTTGGTACTGGTCATGCAGGCAATCATTCTATATGGATTACTAAATTTGCAACAGAATTTGCTAATCAAACAAGTGTAGAAGGATTAGTAGGAGATATTAATGCTGTTCCTATATTCAATAACCTAGATGAATCAGCAACAGTCGGTGCTACGTTTGATTGTACGTCTGCAGATGACAAAAATACCTATATTATCAAAAATACAGAGCTATAAATACAAGTGTAACAAAAATATAAGTTACAAATTTGTAAAGGCTAATACAGGCACAATTTTAATAACTAACTTAGGCTCATTTTAGGCACGCTCAGGCTCTCGAACTGATATTCTACTTATTTGAAAAGTAGTTCAAGAGGAATTAATATATGCCAAATGGTAAGACTGTATATAAGATAGAAAAAGAATCGCTTGAAGCTCACGTAGATTTATGTGCGGAGAGGTATTCTACTATGCATGAGAAATTAAAAGTGATAGAAAATAGACAAGATACTTTATATACGATTGTTTTGGAACTAAAAGACCAAATTACAAAGTCGCACCATAGCATGACCAAGGTTATTATTGGTGCAACAGGTACTATATTGGCAGGCCTCGTATCTACTATTGTAGTCTTGCTTATTCAAATGGGATAATTTTGCTAAATATTATAATATAATATTAAGGTTATCCAATGCAACTGAACGAGTTTTTTAATCCAAATCCCTTAATTGCCGAGACCAAAATGGTCTGGGCTCGTCGCGGTCAAAAGGTTATACGTAAGTATAGATGTACTTTTGGTCGTAGAAAAGGTCGTGTTGTTGCAAATATGGGCCAATGTTCTGCACCACTGGATATTAAAAAACGTTTTACTCTTAAACGGACTAAAGCAAGGATGGGTAGCAGAATACAGCGAAAGATCCAACGAACAAAACGAGTTAATCCAGCAAGTAAGCGAGTGGCACGCCTTAACAAAATTGGTAAAAAATAAAATGACAATTTTTTTCAAAGCATTAAAAGAAAATAATAGTGTAGCAAAAACATTAACTTCTGTATTACAGAACTATAGTGATTATAATATAGATTCTTCTGATATAGAATCTGCTATGAAACATATACGATTGAGCGATTTATTGTCATTAAATGATGCAGTAGAAGAAAATGATATGAATACTATATTAGATATTTTAGGTCCTCATATTCCTGGTCTTCATATACAAGCAAATGAAAGATTATCACCTACTCATGCAACAGGTAGAAATACAGGTAATAATATAAAACAGTCTAGGGAAACTGTACCTATGCAACCCACAGGCACCACTGGATATTCTTCTGCATTTTCGGATAAGGGTGCAATTGCTGGCGGTAGAAAAGAAATGAGAGCAGTTGCAGGCAAAGGTGCTCAGGGTAAACAGCCAACCGGTGTTGCAGTTAGAAATCCAGCAGATATGCCTACTGCGTCAGTTACTAAAGCAGACGGTACAATTATACCAGCAGATAAAAGAACATCAGATAAAATAGATAGATTATTAAAAACAGCAGGCTTGACATGAGAATAATAGAAATACAAGGCGGTTTAATCATGCCTGTTGGTAATAGAGAATATAAATTAATTAACAAAATAAACGAATCTACGGATGGTTTCCTTTATAAAGAAGATTTATCGGAAAGAGAAAATGAACTTGCGAGAAACCTAGTTAGTAGAGGTGCATTATTGCGCCTACAAGATGGTGACAGTATTAAGTTTGGTACTAATACAAATACTGTTACTTGCATTGATTATACTATATAAAGGAGATATAAGAAATGAAAAAGTTCAGCGAAATGGGCAAAAAGCAAAAAATTCTACTCATAGTAGTAGCAGTTATTGTAGTAGGTTTTATTGGTGACGCCGCCGGATGGTGGGAAATGTCATCGATGATCGGCGGTGGTGGTGAAGGCGCCGCGTAAGTAATATATTATGGCACATACACCAGAAGATACAAAAGCCATGAAAGACTTATTGTCTAAATTAAATGGCAATGGTAGTGCAGATCGGACCAAGACATCGGGGTCTTCGAACCCCGATGTTAAGGCCATGGAAACTATCATGAGTAGATTAAATGAATCTACTAGTAAAGTAGCAGAGCAGGCTAGAAAAGATAAAAGCGCCGGCGATATTATTGCTATGACAAACAAAACCAAATCTGGTGTTGGTATATTAGATTATGAAATAATAATTGAAAACAAATCATACAAAGTTTTAAATAAACATAAAGAAATGTTGTATGATAATATATCTTTATTTGAAAGTGCAGTAGGAATTGTTAATGCACTTCTTAAAAATAGAGATATGGAAGCAAATAACATCTATAAATTAGATGGTACATATGGTAGTAAATTAAACGAAGCAAAGCATTATAAAACTCTCTTAAAGAGAGCAGAAGATTCGTTTAACGTAGAATTGTACGAAACACAATTTGAAGAAAATAAACGTAAAGTAATACATACTAGACGTGAAATAAGAAAACAAATGTTTAGGTGATAACATGTTTTTAAACGATTTAAAAAATAAAGAACAAGAACATACGGATATTAAAAATATTCTTGAAAAAGATTATGGTTATACTATAAAGAATCCAGTATACGGTAATTCTGTTAAGAAAGTACTTCAGCAAGTACAAGATGCAAAACAAGAATTATATAGAGATTTTGATTTAGCAGAATATAATAGAGTTGTTTTATTTGAACAATATTTAAAACAGTTAATTGAGCGCAAAGTTCCAGGACGCACACCTACTAAATCTAAAGAAGATGAAACTGAAAAATATACATTACCAACATTAGTAGATCCTAAAACAGGAAAACTTATATCGTCGAGTGGAGATGATAAAGATTTAAAATTTATATATAAAACAGACGACGGAAAATCTATAGACGTTACAGAAATATTAACAAAAAAACCTGAACTAGCACAACGTTTTGCAAATGAACTTAATATTAATTCTGCTAGTATTACAACAGCGGCTGGATTAACAGCTGCTCGAGCGGCATTTTCAGGAGTTCCTACTGGAGTATATGCAAATGTTGGAACTACAGTAGTAAATGCGGCAGATGATAGTATAGGTTGGTTAAATAAAGCATTAGGTGGTGCTAAAGCAGGAGCCATTGCTAAGGCAGTACTTAAAGGTGTAAATTTTATAGGTTTAATGACACATTCGGCGGATGCTGGTGATGCAAATGAAATGGTAGCATTGGCAAACTTTGAACTTGCACGTGAGTTGGCTATACAAGGAGCATTCATACAAGCAACTTCTCTTTACCCGCACGTTCATGGCGGCTGGAAAGATTTTGTTAAAGGAGAACCAGAATATCAACAAAAAGTAGCAGCTGAAGCGGCAGCTGCCGCGGCAGTCACAGCCGCCACAGCCGCACAAATAGTTATAGATGCCGGCGACACGTCAGGAGTAAACAACGCAGAACCAGTGTTAGCGGCCGCAGTAGACTCTATAATTCAAGTACATCCTGACATGAAAGGAGCCAATTATACAGACGCACAAGCTGACCAGGTCAGAGCAAAATTAGATAGTGATGTTGCGGCAACTATTAATGCTATTAAAAAGCAACCAGCAAGTGATGCAAGTGAATGGGATATGATGGCCGAACCAACAGGACGAACAGCATCACCTTCCTATGTTACACCACAACATGCAATTGATGCACAACAAGCACAAATTGCCGCGCAACAAGCAGCCGATGCTATTGCGGCACAAGGATATCAACAAGACGATACACGAGGATTTGATGATACGGCCGCAGGAGCTGCAATACCACGTACTGGTGTTGATATGGGCGCCAAATATACTGCCGCACAACAAGCACAAATTGCCGCGCAACAAGCGGCCGATGCGGCAACAGCCGCCGATGCTATTGCGGCACAAGGATATCAACAAGACGATACACGAGGATTTGATGATAGAGCTGCAGGAGCTGCAATACCACGTACTGGTGTTAGTATGGCAGATATAACAGTACCTGATACTGATACTGATACTGTAGACCATGCTCCTCCAACAGGTGGAACTGTCGACACTGGTATAGACCATTTTGTTCCAGGAACAGGCATCGATGTCACTGGCGGTATAGTTGCTCCTGCTATAGCAGGAACCGGCACTAAAGATGGCACTAAAGATGTACCAAATACCGATATAATAAAATTAGGAACAATGACAGGTGCTCCTACGATAGTCAAAGGACTAACTAACGTGGGTACAGGTACACAGGCCACAACAGCAAACAGAACAAATCCCAACAAGGGAAAGAAAGGAAAAAAAGGCCGAAAACCTAAATGGATTCCTAAATTAGGTACTCCGTCAATGGATACAGGTGGGCATAAAGATACACCCGAACCAAGAGGGCAGACATTTGGTGCTCTTGGAGGACACGGTGTTTGGCCGTACGGCAAACTAAATAGTAGTATTAAACGTAGAGGAAACGTAATGAATGAAGAAGCAACTTTTAAAAATTTGAAAAAACTTTTAGAGCAAGATCTTGATCAGGCAGAATTAGCATTAGCTGCGAAGGATATGGTAGTACAACTACAAGATATCGCAGAAGATTTGGCTAAGATGCAAGTTGAAAATTTAATGCCTCTAGTAGACAGAATTAAAGAAGAGTATGGCCCAGAAGCGGGTGAGCAATTTAATGGTTCTGTTGAAGCTGCACTAGGTAGTGCATTAGAAGGAATTAAAGGAACACATGAGCAAGTTCAAGATGCAGTATTAGTTTTAACTGGTGAAAAGTCTGCTATGTCAACAGACATGGGATCAGATGATATGTCCATGGATATGGGCGACACTGATATGGACGACGGATTAGGTGGCGACGACGAAATTAGTTTAGATGGAGCCGAAGCAGCTGCTGGTCCAGCAGACGTATCATTGGGTAGAGCAGTTAAGAAAGAAAGTGTAGAAAAAGCAAAACGTGCTCTACAGACTGCACTAAAAGAAGGCAAATACAACGATAAAGTTTTACGTCAAATTATCCAATCAATGAAATGAGATTAACAGAACTTTTTGAGGCCGGTGAATATGTAAATGATTTGCGTGATGAGATAATTAATCTTCTCGTCACAGCGTCTGCTGAAGGTACAACTGAAGTAAACACAGATCAAGTAGTTTTGGACTTAAAAAGTATGGGATATGTAGGTGTAGATCCAGTAACAGTAGTTCAGATATTATCCGGACATCCTGTTGTAGCAATGGCAAATCGAGATACAATTAAAATTGCAACAACAGACGCTGAAAGATATGTATCGCCAGATGTAGCAGATAAAGAAGAACGAACAATAAGTAAAATGGCCAAGCGTCAACTTAAGAAGGAAATTAAATAATGGTAGCAATGTTAACAGCCAGTCAGGCACGAACAAAAGCAAGAATTGATTCTGTTATACATCAAGAAATTCGTGACATTGAAACAGAAATATTAACTGCTGTTGAAGCAGGACTATTATCTGTTGAAGTGGATGGCGATACTGTTATGACATGGTCGACTCAAATAGACGGTACTGCAACTGCAAGTAATTTAGATCATTTGTATCAGAATTTGTATAAAGTAACTTCAATTTCTGTGGCTACTGCTGGCGAAGGATATACATCTGCTCCAACTGTAACAATAGGCGCACCGGATGGAGAAACAGCAACAGCAACAACTACAATAACAGGCGGTGCATTGAGTAATATTGTACCAGCAACATATGGTTCTGGGTATGACGCAACTACAGCACCAATAGTAACAATAACAAATGCAGTCGGTGATACAACAGGTGCAGGTGCTACTGTTGTTGCTACAACAGATGCAATAGGACGAGTAATAGGATATGGACTAACAGCCGCTGGTGCAAATTATACATTACCACCAGTAGCAGTAGTTGCTTCTCCCAATGTACAAGCATTGGCAACAGTAACAGTTTCAAGCGGAGGAATAGATACCTTCACAATAACAAATGCTGGTGGAGGTTATGTAACAGCACCAACTGTAACAATTACAGGCGGAGCCGCAACAAATTCTACAAAATATTTACTAGCACAAGACTATTACAAAACATGGCAGAATCTTATTACAGATAAAGTAAAACTTGATCAGATGGCACAAGTTCTTAAACATTTTAAAGATTTGTCTTATTCTATATCACAGCAAGTTAATAGTACATCCACAATAACATTTAAATGGTCAATTGAATGGTAAAATAACTTGACAATTTCGTGTATATTATGTACAATTAGTATATGTCATTATTAGTCGAATTATATCCGTATACCTCTCTTAAGAGAACAACAAAACAAAGCAAAAGATTATATTCTACACCCTCAGGTGATGTTCCTAGTGTAACAACTATTTTAGATGCAACAAAATCTGCAGAGTCACGTAGGGCGTTATCTGCATGGCGGAAACGTATAGGTATACAAGAAGCACAAAAAATAACAAGTGAAGCAGCTAATATGGGAACGGTTGTTCATTCAATGTTAGAAAACCATATAAATGGAAAGGAAACAACAACAAAATCTAACATTATATATAAGCGAGCAGAAAAATTAGCAGATATAGTTATTGAACAAGGTTTTAAGAATTTAAATGAAGTATGGGGGACAGAAGTATCTTTATTTTATCCTGATCTATATGCAGGAACAACAGACTGTGTAGGCGTATGGAAAAATAAACAGACAATAATAGATTTTAAAACAACTAAAAAACCAAAGAAACGAGAATGGGTAGATGACTATTTTTTACAAGGTGTAG
>Ga0310342_100000373_pt1 | contig 24700 bp, 30 predicted proteins | sample S15DNA20500_MG_FD_206155 | JGI IMG/M metagenome (GOLD analysis project Ga0310342, IMG submission 206155) | Marine microbial communities from station ALOHA, North Pacific Subtropical Gyre - S1503-DNA-20-500_MG | ecosystem: Environmental > Aquatic > Marine > Oceanic | place: Pacific Ocean: North...
CCAATTCTGCAAGGGAGCCTGCCAATTACTAGGGCTTGGAATCTCACCTATCGGTGTATTGATTGTAGTCATTATCCGTTATGCAATCCCCAAATAACACCACTGACTGTTGGAGTTCCTGAAGCTGAGATAACAGAAACATGTGACCTAAAATCTAGAGGCCATATACTTTCAAATGTTTGACCAGCGATAACTGGTATGCCAGTAGTAGCAGTCGCAGTACAATCAAAAGCTACAAATACAACTTCAGCAGATGTACCAGACTCATTTCTAATCTGTATACCACGCATAGTAGTCATTCCCATCCTACGATAAGAAGAGGAATTATTTGTAGTTCCAGTCCATTCGTATCCAATACCCTGGTTTCCATCTACATAATCAGAAACAGCCAGAGTATCTTCCCTAACCTCAAACATCATATCATCAGTATACCAGTTGATATTATGTTGGGCAGCACTAACTACATAGACTCTATAAGCAGCACCAGCAGTATCGCCAGGTATGGAATAAGAAGCTGTAATTCGGGCAAAGCTAGTGGTTAGATTAGTGTTAGCAGAGGTAGCTAATTCCGTTCCAGAAGCATCTGTAATCTGTATCTTCACGCTTCCAGATGCAGAAGCCCCTCTTACATAACAAGAAGCTGTAAGATGTTGAGGAGTTTTCTGGACTGCTACAACATTACTAGCCCAATAAAAACCCTCTCCTGCTGCGGAGTTTGCAGGATTAACTAGAAGGGAAGCAGCACCTGAGTTAGCTTGGGCTGTGCTTCTCTCAGCAGCAGCACCAGTAACAGTAAACATTCCTACACCAGTGCCTTCCACCCCTGGATTTTCTATCCAGTTAGTGGCTAGGACTTGAGAAGGAATGGAGAAAAGTGTAGCAGCAGTTGTAGAAGTAGCGGTTCTAAAGGGAGAATACTTTGTAAATGGATGTCCACTTGTCCTTGTAGAGGCATCAATCTCCCACTCTCTGTGGTCAACATGTCGTTCATTCGCCATAAAAATATCTCCCGATTATTTATCCCACCAACGTAAGATGGCAATGAAGCTTCCCATTACTGCCGAGGTATGAAGAACCAATAATCCTAGAGCAATGGCTCCTGTTTTGATTCCGTACATCTTGCTTCGCCACGTTCTTACGTCTTGTAAATCTTCTTGTATGTTCTCAAGATTTCTACAAATAGATTCATTCAAAGCCGTTTGGCTTTGAATATAGTTGTCAAGTCTTTCCATATAAATGGCAAGTTTGACGTTTACATCATCATCTATAGACGTTGACATAAGGAGAAAAGAAGGGGAGCCTGGATAAGCAAGCCCCCCTTCCTTCGGATATTAGGCGTTCAAATCTGTGATTTTGGCCTGTACCCACATGTTCTTGCAGCGCATTTCTGCCATCGTGTACAACAGTCCACGAACTACAAGAGCGTTAGCTGCGAAGTAGTCACGGTTCTCAACGTATTGAGTAGGTTGAGCAACAGCAATCTCTAGGTAATCTGTGTCTAGGACATAGATGTTGGAACCTAGAACGCCATCGTTAGTGGCTACGGCCTTCGGCACATCCGCATCAGGTAGGATGGGGATGCCCTGATAGGTAGCTAGAACCAATCCAGTGCGAGTACCAGGGAAGGTACGCTCTGAACCTACGCCAACTTGGAATTCTTCCTGCCCCATGTAACGCTGGCTGGAATTAAGCAACCGCTCCAAATTGAAGTATTGGTCGTGTCCGAGCAAAATTAGCTTCGGCTCTCCACCATTTTCCCGTATCTTCTGGATGGCTGTGTCCAACAAAGTTAGAGTCAAAGCCCGTCCAGTACCAGAGTTGGAGCCAACTGAAGCAGCAGCATTCCAAGCACCAGCAGTACGGTCATTAAGGGTAAGGTCATAGGCCCGTGTCCGAGCCTGTCCACCACCAACAGCCATAGCATCTTCCGATACGATGTCGTCAATGGAGGTCATACCAGCCCTGGTGTAGATATAAGCTACGTCACCATCAGCAAACGTAGTGCCAGTAGCAACCGTCACAACACCTGTAGAGGTGTTGACACCAGAGACTACAGAACCGCTAGTGCGGTCATGGCCCGAAGCTGAAGTGTCGAACTGGGCTACAGCATCGCCAACCTTAAAGTGTTTGGCAATAGCAGCAGGAACTGTGAAGGTAGTAGTAGCTCCAGCGGAAGTCAGGTATGCTGCTCCAGCCAAAAGCTCTTCATTGATTTCCTTCACATGGTCTAGTTGAGCATGTTCATTCTCCATTGCGAGAACATCCCCAATACCGCCTTCCAACTGTGCGGTGAAGACGGACTTCACGGATGCACCGAAGGTCGTTGATACGATACGAGGCAAGCTCGATACCGTAGCAATATTGGAAATGTCCACTGTTGGGAGACTGCCAGTTTCGGTTACTGGGCGAGAGCGTCCAGAACCACGGTCAGTACGAACACGCCAACCAGCGGTGTTGCCCCACACGGTACGTGGGACTGCATTGAAGAACCTAGTTTGGTTGTTCAACGCCTGCCATACTTTACGTCCATAGGTGGTATTGAAGATACCAGTTGCGGTATCAACAGTAAAGTATGACTGTTTCATCAAGTATTCAGGGCCAAAAACCGATTGGTACAAGCCCCGTTGAGATTGTGCCAGATATTCAGACAATGAGGGATTAGCCATCTTTTGTCCTCCTCTTCTTAATTAATGTATTTTAGCCTAGAAGTTCCCGTGGGACTCCATCAGTGTTCCCCATTTCGATGTTTTGCTGCAACTTCCTGAGTTCACCATATGACATTTGAGCCAACTGGTCAACAGTGTCGCCTGCGTTCTGAGCCTTCTGTATGATGGACGTACCATCAACGCCCAAGCCATCACCAGAGGTGAGGGTAGGGGCAACAAGGCCACGCTCTTCACGGAAGCCCATCTTCCTCAAACGGCCTTCGGCCTCATTGGAAACAGCCTTTTCCATGTTCGCTTCATACGCAGCTATCTGCTTTTTGAGGGCATCCAACTGCATCTTCATTTCGTCCATGTCATCGTCAGGGTCTTTCTCTTCATCCTCGCCCTTCTCTTCTACGGGGAAATCAGGTTTGTCCTCTTCCTCATCATCCTGTTTAGAGTACTTGTCAAAATCCTCATCCTCTTCTTCTTCCTCTTCTTTCTTCAAAGCCAAAATAGCAGCTTGAATAGTCTTCTGCTGGTCTTCTATCTTGGTTCCAATAGGTGCGCCTTTCTCTGAATCATCAGCACTACTAGCCGATTTGCCAGTAGATTTCGCTGAACGAGAGTCACCGCTTACATCCAAACCTTTCTCTTCTGTCTTAGTTCCTTCTTTCAAAAGATTGAAAACCTCAGTAGCAACTGCCTTAACCAATCCCTGTTGTTCGGACATGGCGTGTTGCTTCTGGATTTCCTCATACTCAATCGCATCTTCTTTAGCGAGTCGAGAATCCATCTTTTGGAGAACTTCTGCCACCGCAGCCAAGGCCAATGAATTACCTTCCATCTGCTTTTCGATACGCTCAGATATGTCTGCCATAAGATTTCCTCCTAAATGTGGCTTAGTTTAGCCCTTGTTGTAAGTCACTTTGGGGCTGGTCTTAGCCACATCCGACCCGTAAAGTGTTACTTAAATACAAAATTATACTGGAATTACGAATTCCTACGCCTTTATTATACTAAGAAAAACGAAAAACTCTAAGTTTTTATACTAAGATTCTTCAGGAATATCGTTTATTTGTAAATAAAGCATCTCGTTTCTAAAATCATATAGAGGAACTTGGACTAGTTTCTTAAACTTTTCACACTGAGTTCCTTCGGGCATAGACGCATCAATCAAATCTAATACCTTTCCAACCATGCGAGAGTGCTTTGCTATAATCATTTCTTGAGTTGGGGTTACTTGTCTTGGGTCTACCATAGTCATACTCCTTCCTATCTTCTACTGATAATTTCAGATGATAGCGTTTGAGGTAATGCATTTTTAAGAGTCTTGTCTTTAACTCCTGCCCTTACTTGTTCCCACGCTTTAGTAAGGAAGGGGATTCCTTCTTGACTTGACCTCGCATTAGTAATACGCCATTGCTCAGGCCCAACTTGGTGTGGCCCTTGATAATTTTTGTATTGTTTCTTATGGCTTCTGACTTTAGAAACCTTTCCACTAGCGTGTCTTCTTATATGAGATTTAACATTCATTTGAAAATTACGTTGAGCTGAAGATGCTTGTGAACCATCATGTACTGTAGATGAATAAGGAGCCTCAAAAACAACAGTCCATCCTTTCCTTGGATTCTTAATCAAACGAGCAGACTCTCGTAAGGCTCCACTATGTTCGGGAGCCATCCCTTTAGCTAGGTCAAGAGTTTGTTGACCTAAATCTAACATGAACTCATGGTAAGCTTTGTCTAATGCTTTAGCTAGTTTCTTCATTTTTTTATTCGGCATAATGATTATTATACTCAGGTTCTTCCAGAATCATAATAGTTTTTTTCATTAATCTTTCAAACTCAAGTTCGTCATAAATTAAAGAACCATAGGAATTTCCCCAATCACGCCACTCCATTAACATTCCTACTAGCAAAGTCTTCATTACTATTAACTTAGTTATCTCTTTTTCATCTTTAAACGATTCCATCCCAACCTCTCTCTAATATGTCTGCCCAAGTATCTGGCACTATATCTGTGAACTCAGATTCCACATTATCATATCTACTTAAATAGATAACTTCCTTACCTACATATCCATATGCAGGATGCCAGTAAGTTACTATCTGTTTCGGATGGCTGGCTTTCTGTATTCGCTGGAAAGCGAATTCATCTGGGCCTTTCATACAACCACAGATATGAAGCTCTCCTGTATCTATGTCTATCTCATCAACCCTATGAAAATGCCCTAGCATCACAGAATCAAACTGGGTTTTCTTAAACCCTTCCTGATTATATTGTAGAACACTACGTAGATTGGATACAGTCTTAGTTAAAGATTGTGCTGAACCACCGCCTGATACTGCATCGCCATGCATAATCAAGATGTTTCGGTTAGCTACCGAGAAGATATGAAAGAAACTCTGGCTTATATCAAATTTGATATTAGCATGATTACGGCAAAAAGCAGCAATCCATTGATACATCATATAGTCCCAATCCATGTGTTTATCTTTCATCGGAGGTTTCCTTGTCATACGTCCATGATTACCTACTACACAAGGAATTGAAATGGATGAAAAATGAGGGGCTAAATATCTTAGGGCTTGAGCAATTAAGTTGGCTCCCCTAATCATTTGTCCCATACAGTGGTCTACATTAGTTTTAGATAACTCTTCATGTATATCTCCACTAATCATATCGCCAAGTAACGGTACAACTAACTCATTAATGTCTGCCGTATTTCTTCTATAAGAAACTAGATTAACTAATTGTTGTGTCCATCCATACAAACGGCTGTTAAAGATTTCAAAATCATATTGATTAATACCAGCCATCTGTTTAAAATCTACATACTCACCAACATGTGTATCAGATAAAGGAGCCACTACAATCTGTGCCGTGTCTCCCCTATGTTGGTTCTTAACCTTAGGGAGTTTAATAGGTGGAAGAGCCTGAAAAGCTGGAGCTAGTTCCTCAACAGAGCGAACCAACAAATCTTTTTGGGCTAGTTGTTTAATAGCCTGCTCATATAATTTCTTATAGAGCTTAGTTTCACCACTAGAAGTAGCTAGTTTCTTATCTAACTTTACTCTAGTAGCATCATCTAGATAAGTTTCCTCTTCGTTTTGAGCGTTCAGTTCTTTGTCGTACCAACGTTGAACCGTTGTCCGATGTACTGATAACCCGTGGGTTTGTTCTATCCAGATTGCTATGTCCGTCCAAGTCTCTCCCTGATTCCTCTTCTCTATCGCTTGTCTTTTTATCTCTTCTAGAGTCATACTGTCTCCTTACATTGAGTACCAATACTTTTCCACACATTAAGCAACTTAAATCTTTGTCTTCATTGAACTGCATTGGCCCCTCACACTGAGGGCAAAGGTTCATAAATATCATTGTGGACAATTCTTCTTTTCTTCTTCTTTAGTAATGTTAGCATCTGGTGGTAGCTTATCTTTCTTCCCACTCCTTCTAAGTTCATCAGCACCAAACCCCCAGGCTAAGGCTAACTGTCCTACCGCAGAACCTGTGTCTTGAATCTCTGCGCTACTGCCCTTACGCTTTCTTTCCTCTTTAACCCTTCCAGCTAACAAATTAGTGAAGGAGTTTTGGTCTACAGCAGCTTGGTCTTTCGTACCTTCCATAGCATGTTCCTCTGGTTCTACTGGATTAGGATTGTCAGTTTCCCTTCGTTTTTTCTTCCAATCAGGTTCATTCTGAAGTGGCCCCATAAATCCATGACCAGCAACAGAATGTGATTCCTGCTTCATCATTTTCTGTTCGGGGCTGCTTTCAGTTACAAAATCTACTAGATGGTCAATGCCACGTTTCTTCCTCTTCGGACTACGGTTATCCCCATGCGTTCTAGTGAAAGCACCAGGGTCATTAGAAGTCCATACAGTACCACCTGTTTCAGAACCATAACCCACACCACCGCCCTCTTCTTTCTGTACCGAATTCATCACAGTCTCCGCAACTTTACCAGCAACTCCACCCGCAGCAGCAGCACCAGCAGCGACTAAAGGTGCTGCCAGTAACCCAATTATTTTCTTTACAGGTTTAGGTTTACTAGATAGTTGAAGATGTATTTCATCTTTAGCTAATTCAGTTACATATAATCTACACCAATGTTCGGGGTCAATGCTTCCTTCCACCAATTCACATTGCCCGTTATCAAAGTATAAACACTTCCCACAGACGTAACCTTTGTCTAGTTCAGACTCTGTGCCTGGTCTATACATAACTTCATCTTTATTAACTTTAGTAGCTTTATTCAGATTCATCAGTTAAAACCTCAGGTTGGTCTATATGTTTTGCTGGTGTTCTTTTAGGTGGTGGCGAGAACTTAGCTTTAGATACACTAGTTACTCCAGACCCATTTAAATCTGCTACATAATCTATACCATCTTGGGAAAACCACATCTGGCTTCCATCTGCCAAAACTTCTTTGATTAATGGAGAACCATAACCTTGTTGCATCAAAGACCCTACCCAAGTATTTGAAAGAGTCAATACATTCTTCTTGGCTCTAGCTTCAGCATAATCATCTATGTCTCTCATTTCATCAGTGCCATCATGTTTATCTGCATCTGTGGGAGTCTGACCAGCAGTACGTCCCTTAAACTTACGCTGAGAAGGTGGGATAGATTTGAGCATTGCTTGGATAGCACCTTCTTCACCACCTCCCTCACCACCTTCTTCAGGTGGTGCGCCACCCATTTGCTCCTGCATTTGAGCTTGTTGTTCCATTTGTTCCATCTGTTGTTTCTGTTGGAGTATTCCCATTGCTTGTTGCTCACCGTTCATTTGAGCAGAAGGAACCATTTTACCAGAAATAAGGAACTGAGCTTCATCCAAAGGAACGTCTTGGTCTTTCAAAGTAATCTCAAACCCCAAAGCAGCGAACTGATTTATGATTTGTGCCTTCTGTTGAGCGAAACTTAATCGAGTATTCTCAGCCTTTTCTTCAGGTTGAGGAAGTACTATCTTCCAATCTGTTATCCCAAACATCTTTAGGAGTTGGGGGAAAACCTTTTCATGGAAGATACGTTGGTCACCTTCCACCACACGGCTCATAACTACTAGCTGTTGAGTCTGAGTAGACATACCGCCAAAGGCTTCAGGTGCGCCTTGCCAAGCAGGAGTAACACCCCACATAGCAGCAACACGTTCACGTATTTCTTCACGTACAGGAAGGTAATCCATTTCCTGCAACGTATGGAACAGTCTTACTAAGTCAACTCTACCACGTTGATTCCTGGCTGAAACCGCTACCATTGGTATATAGTTAGGGTCAAGCCTAGTTTGAGCAGCTATGTGTTCACGCTCTCTACGCAAACTTTCAGGGTCATCAGTTGTTACCATGACCATACTAGCTGGCATCTTCCGTTCAAAGAAGTACCTATAGATATTCTTATCCATACCAACCAGGGTTAATGCTTTCTCAAATACCGTAAGTAAAGGACTCCATCCATACGTTTCAGATGGGGAGAACTTAGACACATGTATTACTTCATTATCAAACAGATACATATGACGGTTACGATGGTAGTATTTATACATAGCTGGCAGAGTATTCTGGTCGCAGTCAGGGTGTTCACATACACCAGGGGATTCTAGAACGTCCCTATGAATTGGACAGAGCCAATGGGAGTTCTTCGGCAGACCAGCCGTATCTAAGTCAAACTCAACCAGTGCAGGGTTCAGTCTACGAATTTCAGTAACTCTGGAATTAGTGTTACCGTTACCCATATCCTTATATTCTTTTGCGATGTAAAGGAATCCATCATCTATAGAGTTTATATCATAATGGAACTGTCTCAGAACTTCTTCCAATGATTGGTCAAACGGATTACAATCATCTAAGAATACTTCAAAACGTTCTCGTTGAGCATGGTCTGGGTCTGCTATAGTTGGTTCCCAAGTAATGCCTCTCCTAAAAACCTCTCCAGTAATATGTCCTAGAGGGCCACGTATTTCCTCAACAGACATAGAAATGGTTTGCAAGTCCATAACCAACTGTTGACGGTAGGCCATCTGGTGACGTACCCAAGTATTAACAACGTGGTCAAGGCCGAAAGTAGGGGCTTGTCCTGTTTCACCAGTTCCTTTCATTAGCTCCAACATGTTAATCTGTTGATTCAGATTAGTCATTTGTTGAGCTAATTGGGGAACCTCTGGTAGATATTCTCCTAACTTCATTTAGTGCCTCTTACTTTTATTGGGATAGGCTATTCATATCATCCATTGCAGCAAGCCTAACTACATGTTCCATTGCGGTTTCCTTTAGTGATTTCTTAGAAAGCACAACATTTTGCTTCTCGCCATTTAATTCAACAGTTAATTCATTTATCTGTTGCCTCAATTCATTCACTAAAGTTTCATCTACTTCCGCAGCTTCAACTGAAAAATTAGCATTTTCCAACGTTCCACTTCTTGCAGCTTCTTTAACGAGTGCAATAAACGCTCCCTCAGTTAAAATAGTGATGGCAGGATTATCATCGTCAACATCATCGTCAGGCTGCATATTCTTTAGGGTTTCATGCCATGTATCAAGTACACGCCATGTACCTTTATCATCTTGATTCGCTACGTATTGTTGCTCTCTTCCTTGCAATAAACTACCAATAGGCATAATGTTTCTCCTCTGTTCTTTATTATACTACAATTTCACGGATTATGCAACAGCGCAAGCACTCCAACCACAACTCTTACAAGATTCACATCCATCAGCCATCACAATAAATGGTAACTCACAGCATTTAGATGCTATATGAGAGTCCGTATGTCCACTAACAAGCACTTCCTTCTCCCTACTTCCAGCCCTATATACTGTAACACCCTTACAACCGCTCTCCCAAGCCTTCATATAGGCATCCCATACATCATTATGGGTAGCATCAGGAGATAAATTAATCGTTTTAGAAATACCAGAGTCACAATGTTCTTGGAAAGCAGCCTGCATTTTAATGTGGTTAGCAGGAGTTATGTCAGAAGCTGTTACATATAACTCTTTAAATGCATCAGGTACATCATCCCTATCCTGCAAACTGTTGCCTTCCGCTAAGTAATCCATTAAGTCTTCGGAATAGAATCCAAATTCTTGGGCATCTGCTTCAAAATACTTATTCACATAGTACAGAGTTTTTCCTTCTAGGATGTTCTGTTTCTTCCACACCAATGCAAATGTAGGTTCAATACCGTTAGAAGCATCCGCTAACATAGAAATAGTACCAGTAGGAGCCACAGTTAAACGGCAAGCATTTCTATAGTTTTCATGTACAGGATAATCACTCTTTTCCCAAGCAGGGAATTCCCCTCTCACAGCCCCCAATTCCAAAGAAGCTGCGCTGGCTATCTGATTTATGTACTCCATGAGTTCACTACCCAAGGAAACAGCCTCTTCAGTATCATAGGGAATACCTAATTGAATGAGTAAATCGGCAAAGCCCATTACACCCAAACCAATTTTACGGGTAGCTTTAGTCATATCCCTAATCTCAGGAACAGCATAGTCGTTAGCGTCCACTACATTATCTAGGAAACGAATGGCTAAATTCACCACTTTCCTTAGTCTAACCCAATTAATACTATTATCATCTTGATTATAGAATTTAGCTAGGTTAATCGAACCAAGGTTGCAACTTTCATATCCCAACAGGGGCTGCTCACCACAAGGATTGGTCGCAATTATATCCCCAAATTGTTTGGATACTTTGTTATCCTTATTAATGGTATCCAAAAATACCACCCCAGGTTCTCCATTTCTCCACGCACCTTCAATGATTCTAACAAATACCTCATGGGCATTTAGTTCGCCAGCATTTTCCAATGTATGTGGGTTAACCAAAGTATAATCCGTGTTATCACGTACACATTGCATGAACGCACTGTCTACACCAACGGAGATATTAAAGTTATGAATATCACCTTCTACATGTTTGCAATCAATGAACTCTAGGATGTCAGGGTGATACACACTCATAACAGCCATGTTAGCCCCGTCACGCTTACCGCCCTGTGTTATCATACTAGAGATACGGGAAAGGGTTTTCAGTACTTCTATGGGGCCACACGCCTTCCCATGAGTAGTGGAAATACGAGAATGTTTCGGTCTAATAGTGGATAGGGAAAATCCTGTGCCACCACCAAATTTCTGCACCAAGGCAGAGTCAGTAGCAGCTTTCATAATACCTTCCATGCTATCTTCTATCGGTAATACGAAACAAGCACTCAATGTACCTTGTTCTGTTCCTGCATTCATTAACGTAGGTGAATTAGGTAAGAACTCTAGGTTAGCCATCATAGCCTCAAACTCTTTAGTCAGAAGATGGATTTTACTCTCTATAGTATTATATTCACGTTCTATAGAAGCTATTGCCATTGCTACCCTTCTAAACAGAGCTACTTCGTCTTCTACAATGGCTCCATCAGAATTCTTTAAGTAGTATCGGCTCTTCGCCACGGTTTCTGCTTGTTCCGTTAATGTTGTCATTTTAATCTCCTTACCCTCTATGTCCACAATATATACACAAATTTCGTTCTTTTACCCAAAAGGAAGGATTGCACATCGCTTCTCTGCACGTTGGATTGGGTGCGTTCTGCTGCCTCGTTTCGGCTGGGTTTCCGTCTAGATTTTCCCATAGTTCTACTTTTAACTTATCTACTATAGATTCCTTTAACTTAGCTACTTTATTTTCTTCTTCGTTTGAACCTTCACCTCTCTGTTCTCCTGGGCTTACAGCCGAAAGCCAATCTACAGCATTGCCTAAATCAGTAAACTTATAGGCTGTTTCATGGCAAGCCAACAATGCTAGAGCTATCGAAAAGAACGCATCACCATGACCCATAGGGGTTTCTGGAGCTTTCAATTCATTACTTACAGATAGAATCTGTTGCCTTTGTCTTTCATCACTTATTAAATGCAAACGCCCACTATGTATAAATTCTTCAAAAACCTGAGCCATAGTATTCTTATTCTTTAAAGTAAAGTGTAAACCATGCCACCTAGCGTCTAAGCCCCTATCCTCAAGTTCTCCTCTAGTATTATCTATATACCCTTTAGAAATATCAAATGTTTCAGCCACTTCATTTAGATAGGCTATCTGGTCAGAATAATTCCATCCGTCTAAGAAGGAGGAATGAATCTCGTCTATCCTATCTCCAGATTTCTTAAAGATTACTAAATGGGATGGGTGGCGTTTCTTTCCTACATCGAAGCCTGCAAAGATTTGGTCAGCAGGAAGTCTATCATTATAAGCTTTAGTAACAGGATGATTACGTAAAGTATCATCCTCACACTTAGTAATGTCTTCCTCACTAAAATAAGACTCAGTAGAGAAATGAGGAACCAACATAAATTCAGAAGCAAAGGATTTAGGTCTAGCTGCTTGTTGTTGCAGTAACCACTCTTCGTTATACAGTTCTGGCATTAAAACTCTGCGTCCAGGCGCAGGGTCTAACGCAGGGAGTATTCTATATTTAAAACGGGAATCATCCTTCAATTTAGTAAGTAAATCTCCAGGCATCATGGGAGTTCCAAGAACAATTACTGGTACACCCTTCAAAGGAATGAACAAAGATTCAGTCATAAAGTGGTCTTCTACTTTAGTTAGCTGACCTATGTTTAACGGATTCTCAGGGTCACGAAGCACATCGTCTGCAATCAACGCCCCATTTACATGCAAACCTCTCTTAAATGAAAAAAGACCGCCATGCATGATTTCCATAGGTTGTTTATTTAAATAAAATCTAGCGGAGAAATCAGCCTTGGGTGACCTATTCACCATCATATCTTTTAGAATAGGGTTTCTATAAATTGTTTTATTTATCTCAGAAATATGGTAACGAGCCATACCATCACTGTAAGATAAATAAAGAACAGAACAATCTCTAGGAGCCTTTAAGAGTCTCCAGACTGAGAACGCATGTCCGAGTATAGTTGATTTAAAATGGAATCGGGGTAGTACTGCACAGTAGTTAAGTCCAGCATCCACGCATTCCTCAATATCCTCTGCAAGCACACCAACATGCCATGCTTGAAAATACTCAGGATGGTCATAGCTTTGGCTCCAAATATCTCTAACAAATTCCCAGAAGCTCCCTATTTGAGTTCGGCCTTGTTTAGTTATTAAACCTTCGGCTAGAAGGTTCATTGCGTTATTAATGCTGGTAACTTCTTCTGCTGGCATTATTTTCCTTGTACTAATGTTTTGAGTCTTATCGCAATTTTATTGATGGTGTCTTCGTCTGTGATTTCTTCCACTAAGACATTCAAAACATCTTGTATAAACTGTAAGTTTATCATGCCTTCCATAACTTCTCTTTGTCCATGAATACCTAAGTCTATACTTCTAATAGCATCTATAGCTTTGTCGAAATGCAAACCATTTAATTCACGGTATGCTCTGTTTGTAATATCTTCATATTGATTCAGATGTTCTGATTGCAACCTAGCAAATCTGGAACTTTCAGTTTCAGCTAATTGTTGCATACCTTGAGTCTTAGCTAAAGCCTTGAGATTATCCCACTCCTCTTTCTTAACCCACGCATAAATTGTAGGAGTCTTAACCTCTACATCATATTCAGTGGTAAGGGTTTCTGCAATTTCCCTAGCAGAGAGATTCCCTGCTAGGTACAATTCCATCCCTCTAAGTTTTACTTCCTGAGGAATTACTTTGGGCATCTTAGGCTCCGTATATACTGTTGGGGTCTAAGCCACCAAAGCCAGCATCTGATACATGTTGGGAATCTATGTTACCGCCCCAAGGGGAGCCATCAGGCTGTAAGAACTTACTGAAGTCCACATGCCCACTTACGCCAGTATTACACGTAAAGCAAGCAGGAACCTTATACTTCTGGCTACCAGATACTATCGTCTTAAACTTAATAGCAATCTCATCTGGTCTTCCACATAACCCCTTGATACCAGGGTCATCTTTAAAAGAATTATAAGTTCTGTTCTTTAGAATCGTTTTAAGTGTGCGCTCTGCTCCAATCTGTTTATTCCATTTACAACCGTAGTATTCACACCAAACTAATTTAGAGTACTCTGCTTTCAGTTCCTCTTCGGTCATGCCCTCAGGAAGTTTATCTTCTTCCGTAGTAGTCTTAGGTATTGGCTCTATGAAATCAACCCTAAGCTTATCCTGATTTATTCTCTGTAGTCCCATCTTTTCTCCTTTTATACCATAATGCTATACAAGCTGCGTCTGCAAAATCTTGTTCTTTGAATACCTCTCCCCATTTCTCAATGGCGAAGGTTTTAATGTCTGGTTTCTTTACATTCCCCTTACCTATAACCGCCTTCTTCCATGACCTATTATCCACTAAGGTATGAGGAATAGAATGTTCTTGCAGAACTACTCTAACCCCACCAACCACATAAGCAATAGCTAGAGTAGTACGAGGATTCTGAATATAAATAGCTGCCTCTACAGCAGCCCCAGATATTATATCTATTTTACTCAAGTCTTCCGAAAAATTAGCGAAAATTTGCGAAAATCTTGTATCAAAATCTGAACCTTTTCCTTCAGACTTGAACTGTAAAACTATGTTTTCCTGTTCATCAATGACGATTCCATGTACTGCTTTGGATGAACAATCTAAACCTAAATACATTATAACACACTATTGGACATTTGTCTAGCGTGAAGTTTTCAATGTTCTATATTCTTGAACACTGAAATATGCAGTTGTAATACTATTCAACTTACCCAACATGCTTTCATATAAGGCTTGGGCTTCAATATATGATTGATATGTATCTTTGAGCAAACGGTTGGTGGATAAGGCTTCACCTTCCCGTACTTTTTCAGGCGGGGGTTTCAAACCCTGCTTCTCATATTCCTTAACTAGAGTATAACCTGTAGTGGCTAAACCCGCTTCATAAGATAACTTAGCAGAAGTAGCTTCCGATTTCAACTGCCCTACCATAGCTTCTAATTGAATTTTCCATACACTGTACTCCGCTACTTTATCATTTAATTCTTCCACATTCATGCTACGCAATTCAGCATATGAATGGGTAGCCATATTTAAGTTTTGAACTTGAGCCTTTATTCTTTCATTAAGCTGCGCTAACATAAGTCTCCTCATGGATAAATGGTGCTACGATTTCAGCGCATTGCATCACCTTGTCTATATCAAAATCATCTTGTGAGTTTCTAAGTTTAGTTTCCATGTCTACCCAAATTACAGTATCTTCAGGAAGGAAGTAATCTAGGTAATCCAGTTCTGCTTTAAGGTTATCTGGGCCTAGCCCACCAGCATACCCACATTTCCTACCTTCGATAGCTGAAGGCCATGCAAAAGGAGTCCTGCCAGCACCACTAGAAGTATCAAATAACAAGGAAGTTTGGGGATGGATTTCATGTATCCAATCATTCTCACCATCCATCTGTACTATAACTTCTTGTCTCAATTTATCAATTAGATTTCTAAAATTTGCTTTGTCAAGAATCATGTCTACTGGTAAGCCATGAAAGTTTAATTGAATTCGTTTAAATTTATTGAATAGGTCAACCCCAACAAGTCCAGCGAAAGTGGTGATATTTCCTCGTACAGCATTAGTTACAAACGCCCCACATAGGTGAGCAGATAAAGTAAGGGAAGAATCTGCCAAGGGGGTTATCCATTGTCTAGATGGAAATCTATGGCTTCCAGTAGAAGGGAATAATATACCCCATTCTACAAAAGGAAAGTAAGTGGAAACTTCTTCTAAATGCGCTATGCTTGTGGTATCGTCTGCACCTGTAAAAGTAATATTAGAGACTTGCATTATTTGCTCCTTTCTGAACTTTCTTATCTGAGAATTCTTTAGCTTTTTCCTTAAAGCCCCATTTTGTCCTAAGCCCAGGTCTTCTCTTTAATTCGTTTTTCACAAATTCTAATTCGTCTGGTTCTAACTCACCCGCCCACCCAGGAATTAAAATACGTTTATCAATATCCATACCACTCACCTCAAAGGTTCATGGTATTATTGTACCTAAATCGTTATATTTTTACATGAACACCATCTATCGCCCCCGCATTGTGGTGGGCAAACGTCCATTTGCATAATTGCTTTGCAACGATTAAAGATAGCATCTATGTGCTTCTGCTCATATTTCACAAGGAACGCTTTCAAATCTTGGTTATCCTTGTTTTCATATAATACTGTTCCATATTCTACGGGCCATAAAGCTAAGTATAGCTGTAATTGAACAAGGTGTTCGGGTTTAGGGGAAGAGGTCAACTTATTAAAGCCTGCATTATTAATAGATTTTAGTTCTACGGGCATTGGCCCATATTCCCCGTGGTCGATAATAAAGTCTATGCGCCCTGAAATGGGGGGGTAATCAAAAGTTACAGGTACTTCCCGTTCCAATTCCAACCCCATATCATTAAAGTATTTGGATACACGATTTTCCAATGCGGAGCCACACCCAAAGATACGAGCTAATTTAGGTACTATCGTATATGCTTCTAACAAACCATTATATCCTAAATACAATAATCTGTCACACGGTTGTCCTACTTGAGAGGGATGGAATACTCCAGCCCTTGGGGGATTATTATGCCCCTCTAAATGAGCGTCTAAAGCCTTCAGAAGCCATTTGTCTTGGTTGGTTACTGGTGTTGGGGGTTTCCGTTTGGCTCTAGGTTTGTTGTTTCCTCTTCCTGAAATTTGTCGAATTCCTGCCATATGTCCTCGATTATACCCTCTAGGGTTTGAGATTTAATGTGTACTACACGGTCTACTAAATAAGTCTCCATTATGTTCATATCTCGTTTTCTGTCTCTTTTACTATAATGACCATAATGACCGTCAGCTTCGATAACTATATTCAATTCAGGTAGAAAGAAATCCACTATGTAAGGTTTAAACCAATCACATTGTTCTATATAAGAATATCCATATGAATCTAATGCAGACCTTACATACCGTTCCTGTTGAGTATCGTCTTTATAGGGCTGTTGCATAATTCTCTACTTCCTGCTTCAATGTATCATACAACTCAGGGTCTTCTTCAAAGCCTTTCATTAGGTTAGTACGTCCATGAAAGCTAGTATCTTTATAGGCATAACGCCCATTACTAGTAGTGGTTAGAATTCCTGTATATAAAGCTTCGTCTATAAACGCTTCATATTCTCGTACCCCAGAATTAAAAGTAAACGGTACAGCAGCTTGGTCGTCAACCAAACCACCAACCTTAGTCTTATTAATTCTTACCATCATGTTAAAGCCTTCTCTTTCCCCTGCTTTAGAATTAGAGGAAGGAAGCCATTCTCCCTTACGCACTTCCAACATTAAGTGAGCAAAGAACTGTTGTGCTAATCCACCTGGGGGTAACGGTTTATAACCACCGATAGAAGTACGTTCTTGGTTAATAGCTATAAACGCAGAACCATTCTGAAGCTTGTTAAAGAACCTGGGAAAGCTACTATTGATGAATCTAGATTGCCAAGCCATTGGGCTTTTCTCCCAATCATCTTCTTGAACTTGTTGCGGGGATAATGCAGCCAAACTATCCAACACAATAATATCTACTGGCTTAGTGCGATTCTTTCCTTTAGAATCGAGAGTTACCCCATCTAACCATTCGGATAATACTGCCATTGCTTCTTCGCCAGAATAGGGTTGAGCTAGTAATACCCTGCTAGGGTCTAATCCACATGTTGCAGCCCAGTCCTTATCCCAGGATAGCTCTGCATCAATCCACCCAACTAGACCACCCTCTTTCTGTACTTGAGCGCAAGCCTTAGTAGCCAAGTAGGATTTACCACAGCTAGGCTTTCCAGTAAGTAACGTCATTCGTTTCTTAGGTATACCACCATGTAGAAGCCTGTCTAAGGCTGGTAGCCCCAAAGAAATCTTTTCTAGGTCTAACCCTTCTGCATTACCTAGAGTCCAGTTATTGGGCTTCTTGAGGGCTTTGTGGGCATTCTGAATGTCTGCTAAGAGACTATCTAGTTCATCGAAATTAGTTTCCATTGTCACTCCTTGATAAAATCGCTTCGGCCCAGGCGAAATATACGGCACAGGTCTGAATAATTTCCTGCATTAAATTTTCTCCATCCTTATCATAAATGGCTGTAGCTACTTCTCCATGCTCTTCAGAAGCAATTATATACCACCAATAATCAGGGTGTGTTAATTGTCTACCCCATAGCTCTACTTGTCGTTCCCTTTCGGCTAATACCGCTTCTAAGACGTTAGCCCTCGCTACTTCATTATTCATTACGTCAACAAACTATCTGTCTGGGAATCTACCTTAGTCTTAATTACATCCCATACTTGGTCTGCTGTATAACCAGCATCTTCCAGTTGTTCGTCTAGTGGAAGTTCTGTATCAATCTGGTCTATAGAAAGGTCTATACGTCCATACTGATTCGTTGCTAAATCGCCTACCCTAAATGTGAATCCTAGATGCATACTTACTTTAGCCATTCTTATCTCCCTGTTCTAATAATTTATTAAATTCTGTCATAGGATGAAGTTCCCTTGCTGATTTGTAATAACTAATAATTCCAAATCCCCCTATATCTTTAAAGGGACAATTTTTCATAACTGAAGCATATTCCCATCCTACAAAGGATGCTTCCCCATCACCGTGGTCATGGGCTAGAATATAAATCTCTACAGGATTATTAATTTCTTTTTTCTTTATAAGAAGATTGAAGGGTTTCAAAGCCGTTTTAACATCTATAATTCCTATAGGAGTAGTAAAATCTATTCCCCCATCACCATTAGGCCGTATAGTAGTATCAACAGGAAATCCATAGACACTACTAAATAATAACTCACCTAGACTACCACGAATATCTTCAGTATTTGGGTCAGTAAAAAATCTAGGAGTGCCTTTGGGATGAGCCTTTTGTCTCTGTTTTCCCAACTGTTCCGCTGTTATTTTTGATACTTCCCTTAAAGTCCATTTATCTATGGGAACATCAAAAAAGAATTCGCCCTTTTCTATGGATTTATTAGGAACCTCTACAATTTTATACTGTCTAATCACTTCGCTACGGCAGAACAAAATTCTATTTAAATTGGTATTCACTACAGCGTACACTAAATTATCTTTGTGCATCAACTTTGTTTTACGTTCAGGTATATGTACTGTAGGGTGAGGCCACTTATCTGTCCATATTCTTCTAACTTCTACCTCATAACTAGCGTCACGCCCTGGAACTATTAAATCAGCACCCCAATCTGGGTTCTCTACTGCTGGTATATCAATACTATGTAAGTACTTTAATACAGCCTGTTTCCCTACTTTGTCATTCTTCTTATAGTTACCTTTGCTAAAAGGTTTCCTAACTGGTTTCTTCAACATCTATGTCCCTCAACGGTAATTCAAAAGTTTTATGAGATAACATTAATCCTATTATAGCATATCCAGCGATATCTGTCAAGGTGTCTTGGAGAGATTCGTTCTCTGGATGCTTATCATTCTGAACCAAATTAATTAAACGATTAATCTTATCTGATAACCGTATCATAATTCCTTCAAGCCCGAACATTGTGATATTCGTAGTTCCATAATCTGTCTGTTTCTGGCAGACTAGGTTTGCTATGTCCACGGCTTCCTGCATACAAGCCCCATTAAAAGTGGTAGCATCATCAGAGCGAGAAATCTCTTGCCTCAGTTGCCCATTCAAGGCTTCATGCATACGGTTGATACGTTCTAAATCTTGTATACGATTCTTGAATTCTTGAATCTTTTTTCCTAATGATAACTCATAATTGTTTTGTACCATATTAACTCCAATCAATATAATCTTCTATAAAGTCCACTGATGCTAAAGCTTCTTCAATATCCTCTAGTGATACTTCAACTTCTTCGGAACAGGGATGGTCAATTACTTCCGTAGTATACTGCCAGTAATCCCGTTTAGAGGCCCAAGAAGGGTCACATACTTCCATATCTACTACCAATGGAATACCCAAGCTGTTTTCCTCTAGTATTTCCTTTAATGTCCACGGTAGTTTAGCGAGTTCATCATCGTGAATTTCACAGATAATCTCATCATGTACTTGCATTAAAATACTGCTTTTCTTATCAACTAAATACTCATGTACTTTAATTATACGTTCATTTAGAATATCAGCAGCCGTACCTTGTACTAAATAGTTAACGCCTTTATAGCTATAATCTTCAGGAATCTTGTAAACTCTTCCGTATCGGTTTTTTATCCAACCTCTATCTACTACAGTAGTCATAACACTATCAAAGAATTCTTTAGAACCCTCTAAGCCAGCAAAATATTTCTTCTTATAGTCAGCAGCTTCGGGCTGAGAAGTTTGTAACTGTAATGCCAAGCGTTTTGTACCAATACCATAAATAGTACCAAAGGTAATATTCTTAGCTAGTTGTCGTTTCTCAGCAAAGTCCTTACTGTCTTCGGTCACATGGAAGGCAAGTTTGGCAGCTTCTGCATGAAAGTCTACATCATCTTGCTGAAGCATTGCATTAACGGTTTCATTATCCAAGTAGTTTAGAAATACACGTACTTCCATTTGGGAGTAATCGAAGGCTACTAAACTAAATCCTTCCCTTGGAACAAAAGTTCGTCTAATGGCTATTTGATGTTCATCCTGTTCATTGAAGGATTTATCACCCATGAACCCCCACGTATCCAATACAGCATCATCTAACTCTCCGATACGAGTCAGCCCTTTTGCTGACATAGCAGATGCTATGCGTTCCTTAACTTCAGAGCGTTCTTCCTCAGATAAATCTCTGTAAGTTAGTTTAAAGTGATTACGGGGAATATTCTGTAAGTTAGGAGAACGAGAAGAAAGCCTTCCTGTTAATGCTCCCCAATTACAATATTGAGTGTGCAGTATATCTATGTCAGTGTAAGGCTCTATGTACGTGGATTGAAGCTTACCCAATGACCTATACTGTCTAATGAGTCCCGCTAACTTGTGATTAATACCAATGAGAGCCAGTTCACTCCAAGATTCTTTCCCACCTGGGGTTTTAATAGGAGAGTTAATTCCTATCTCATTAAACACGGCTCCAACTTGTTGAGGGCTTTGAATAGAAAATTCATAGCCAACTAAACCAAAAATCTCTTGAGCTACTTCTACCCTGCGCTTTTCTACCTTACTTAAAGATTCTGTGGCGTAGGCTTTATCTACCGCCACACCACGGCACTCCATATCATATAACACTCTAGTAAGTTTACATTCCAATTCAAAGATATCTTCCTGCCCCGATTTCTGTATCTTCTTGTGGCAATCCTTGTAGATTTTATATGTCCAAACTACATCTAATTCACAGTATGGCCCTAGCAGCGTTGCAGGAGCCATAGAGAAGTCTTTGCTCCACTTGTTACTCTTGAGTACCTTTTTCGTATCAATGTCGTAATTCGCAGCCTCAGTACCATAGTGGCGTTTAATGGTAGGGGTCAATCCTAATTCTGTTACTGTAGAAGGTTCAGTCAAACGAACCATCACAATAACGTCTACTAATTTCGCTATGCGGTCAACCACCAGCCCATCATTTTCTAGGAATCGTAAATCAAACTTGAGGTTATAGCCTAGCAACTCTTCAGTTGATTGAGATACTACTGCCATCAGTTTAGCTAAACAACCAAAAGGTAAATTATCGCCTTGCTGATGCCTGAATGGAAAATAAAAGGATTCATCATCTTCCATAGTAGCTATACCTACACCACAGAGTTGATTGTACCCAAATGCATTTAAACCATTAGTCTCTACATCTATAGTTTTTCTAGGGCTAAACAACAGGGCTGGCATTACTTCGTCAAACTTTTCTTGGGTATCTACTAACATTCCACTATATCCACTTTAATTTCGGCATTCCGCAAAAACCATTCTGCTTTTTCCTGAAGATACCATGTCCTAGCTACTATGCGCTTTATCTTAGAGTTGCAAATTGCCTTGGCACATTGGACACAAGGCGTAGTAGTTAAATAACAGGTTAGATTATCATCAGACCGTAGCTGTAATAGCGCATTGATTTCTGCGTGAACTGCTATACATTCGTCTAGACCTTCACCGCTAGGGTAATCAACTCCTTCACAGGGTTCATCCGTACAATGCAGAAATTTAATGGGTACGCCATTATAGCCTGTAGCTACTATATGGTTCTGAGAATCGACTAAGACGCATCCTACTGCCCTTCGCTGGCAAGTGGCTCGTTTAGCAACCAACTCTGCCAGTTCCAAGCAGTAGGAATCAAAGTCTATTCTATTAGAAGAGGTCACCCAAACCATCCTCTTTAGAAGTACCATTAGCAATAGTGGGGGCATGTTCTCCATCTACAGAACCACCATAGCGTTCCATCAAATAGCTATGTACGCTATCCAATTCCGCTGCCTCATCACCCTTCTCTGAAGGTATTTCTAAGGCACGGGAAGTGGCTGTAATGCTGTAAGAAGTGTCCGTAGCACCAGAACCAGTACGTTTAATCCTAAGCACACCCTTGTCCAAGCTACCCCAATCCTCGTACACCTCTACCAATTGGTTCCACACGTAGTCACTACGCCCAAAACCAAGGGGTATAATGCGAAAGTCATTAATGGTTTCCTTGAACAGTTTTTTCCCGCCAGGGCCATCTACGCTTTCCCACTCCTCGTTCCGCTTTTCATCATGCATAATTTCATATACAAAAGCCCAGAACGCAAATTTATGGGAAGGGCGTACATCATCAGGTACTGCGGATTGGTCTATCCCATCGTCCCTAAGAACGTTTGTCCAACGATTGTTTTGCCTAAATGTATACATGTAGTATTCATCTAGGGAACTGTCTCCCTCTTCACCAGTAGCAATAGAGGTTAGGAAGATTTGGTCACCGTCTTTCAACCAAATTTCCTTGCCAGGGGTAAATGTGGTTCCTGCACCACTTCGATAGTCGTCCCTAAGTTGTTGTATTTTTGCTATACCACTCATATGAGTTCTCCTTTTACCAATATTCTCGGTCTTGTATTATTTGTTTCAAGACCTTTGAGTTATGAATGTCTTGTACATCTTTATAACCCCTTGGTATTACTATGTATGATACCATATAACTAGGCTCCATGTCAAGTAGGGCTTTATTAATCCCTATCTGACCAGCTTCATCATTGTCTAAACACAGTATAACTTCCTCAGGATAAAGAGTATTTAAGAGTCTGATTTGTTCCCTGGAGACATGCGCTCCAAGCACAGCCACGGCAGGGTAGCCATGTTGCCTTAACCACAATGCGTCTAACGCTCCTTCAGTTACATATATTTTCGCAGATTTCTCTAAGAGGTTGCCACCAAACAGTACGGTAGATTTCCTGAACCCAGGAGAATACATATACTTTGGAGTAGCTTGTTGTCTACGAGAAATAAACCCTTGTAACTTATTATTAAAATCCTCTACGGGGATAATCAAATCCCCATATTTATTAACTATGCACCCCACATCTTCTAACACTTCCCTAGTAAAACCTCTACGGAATATCCAATGGTTCTGAGGGATACTTAAACCTTCTGGTAAGTGAACCTCTTCCACTGGAGTTTCTACTATACTACTCAGTTCATCCCAGAAATCCAGTGACCACTGAGCAGTATCCAATTCAGATTCTACTTCGTTCCAAGGAACTCCTAAATGTTTTTGCATGAAATACTTTAGGCTACCTTGACCGCAGCCCCGAAAGCAAATCCATAAACCTTTAGTTGTATTGATTGCACAGGAAGGAACTGAGTCCACATGGAACGGGCATAGAATATTAAATTCATCCTTATCTATAGGGACATCAAATCCATGTGTTATCAATATTTGGTTCCAATCAGTTGCTATCATCAGAAATCAGTAGCCCACACATAATCAGGAATTTCTTTAATATCACCACAATCTACATCCCATTGCATAACAGCAATGTCTGATGGTAACTCTCCATCCCTATACTTCTGGTATTGAATTATACGCTTATCGTCAGCGTCTTCCATCTTACACATTCCTAATGCTACATCTGCTGCTCTAATCAGAGCATCGCCAAACGCTACTTGGTCAGCCCTTGGTGGCACAAACATATTAGAGGCATCCCTATTAGCCTGAGTAGAAACCATTATAGCCGTATCCATAGCAAGGCACAAGTTTTTTAATCCATAGAACAAGGCATGAGATTGTTCCCACATAGCCTTTTTACTCTCACTCTGAGATATTAGATATACACCATCTATTACTACAAACTCAGGATTATGTTTACGAATCAAAGAAGCAATAGCTTCTAGAGAAATAGTAGATTGTCCTACTATATGGTCACATACTAGCAACGATTTACTGTTGGCCTGTTCCTGTAAAAACTTAGCGTATACCGCCTCATCAATAGGTTCTCCAGAACGTAAAGCTTTGTGGGAAAGTTTGTAACCAGTCAACGCTCCTAATACTACATCTATCCGTAAGCTAATAGCGGAGATAGGCATTTCAGTAGAAATAAGAAGGGTTTTCTTACCTTGCATCATAGCAGTTACAGCAGAGTGTACCATTAACCAAGTCTTGCCTACTGTAGGTCTAGCAAATACTGCTATCAATTCTCCTGGCATCCAGCCTACACCAGTTCCATTCAGAGCTTTAAAAGATGTGGCTACACCCATTAAGCCCTCTCCCATTTTCCGTTGCTTAGTACGTTCTCTCCACTCGCCTAATCTGTCAGTGGAACCCTCATCATATATAGTTATGTCTTCATCATAAGCAACCTCAATATCAGTCAGGCTGGTCATTATAGAAGAGAGGGCTTGCTTCGGATTTTCCTGCACAACATCTTTCTGAGTACGAACAGCAGAAATAATTTGTCTCTGCAACACTTGATTTTTAAAGCAATCCATCGCATAGTCAAAGTTAACACTTTGAGCTTCTGGGTGTAATCCAATGGGTTTATATTCTTGAACGAGGGTTTCTGGAGAAGGAAATTCCCCATATTTATCGAAGTGGTTTACAACAAATTTATATACTTCACCAAACTTAGCAAAGTCCTTTGCTGTATGTTTAAACTCCCTTAAACTTCTTTTGTTATCTAGGCCAAAGATGATTGCTGATTCAATGAACTCAAAACTCTCCATTACTATCCTCTATATAAAATTCTGTTGG
>Ga0310342_100000374_pt1 | contig 24690 bp, 18 predicted proteins | sample S15DNA20500_MG_FD_206155 | JGI IMG/M metagenome (GOLD analysis project Ga0310342, IMG submission 206155) | Marine microbial communities from station ALOHA, North Pacific Subtropical Gyre - S1503-DNA-20-500_MG | ecosystem: Environmental > Aquatic > Marine > Oceanic | place: Pacific Ocean: North...
AGCACCGAAGGTATAGAAATTCTTTGCCGCCGCGCGATAGTGCTCGGGACCCAGCAGCCATGCCCGATTGTGCGTTGCAGCTTTTGGATGAATGCTCGGGTAGACCCGGCACGCGGTGCCTGCCGTCAGCGCCACAAACTTTTCCACCTGGCAGTTAAAGTCGGTGTAATAAAAGTCAGAAGGACAGAGGTAATCGATCAGACCTCCATCGACCCAGGCGGCCACGTCGTACCCAAGGGCACGACATTCATCGAGGTTTGACGCGATACGACGCCCAGATCCATCCGGTCGCGGCCGCGACGGGCCGCAGCCACGTCCAAGAGTTCGCGGGCCTTGCGGGTGAAGTCGGTAAGGCACGGTGCATGCTCCGCGGCTTCGGAAGTGCCGAAGGCATGGCACCAGCGCATCCAGTCGAATTCCAATCCATCGACATCATGTCGTTCCAGGAACTCCTCGATAAAAGCGAGGACTGCATCGCGGACGCCGTCGTACTTGTAGTTCAGTCCCCCGGGAAATTCCTCCAGGTGCCATTCGGGGTTGGCATCTACCATCTTTCGGACCTGGGGGTAAAACAGAGGGCACTGACCACTACCCGCATGCCGATCATTCATCCGCAGGCCCGCAACGAATCGCATGCCACATGGAGAAGGGATCCCAGTTGATCACGACTTGGAACTTGTCTGCGGTCATGGATATGCCTCTGTTGGAAGGATATCAAACATCTGATCTTCGAAATGTGATTACGAGGTCGGGCTCATGCAGACATCACCATTTTCAGATTATCCGCCAGTCGCTTCGGCTTCGTCGTCCCGGTTACCGGCACGATACCGGCATCGACAAGCTGCTTTAATACGACGGCGGAAGGCGACACTTTCAGCACCTTGGCATCGTGCTGAATCGCTTCTACTTTTTCACGGTTTCCCGCCGAGTCATATTCCTCCGGCCATTCGGCGCCCGCCGGTTTTTCAAATACCTTCCCCCCGACCAGGGGGGAATACGCAAACACCCTCGTCGCCGGGCTGACCTCGTGCAGCATGGCTTTCGCATCGGCGTCAAACACCGCGTACAGATCCGGCTCATTGGGACTCACTCGATCGATGACGGTGTATTTCACCTGTACCGCGGCCAGTGGCGCGAGACTGTGTTTATCGATTAAACCAACCAGTTCTTTAAGCCGCGAACAAGAGTAATTAGACACGCCCACTGTCTTTACTTTACCGCAATTCACCAACTCGCTGAAAGCCGCCCAGGTTTCCAGGAGCGGGGTGTCGGAATGATCGTGGTGCGCCAAAAGGATATCAATGCAGTCGATGCCGAGTCGGCCCAGGCACGCCTCGGTTGCGCGACGAATGACTTCTGGTGCGAGCCCCTCGAATACCCGGTCACGTACGGGCGAGTGGGCATCCAGCACCATCGATCCGACCTTTGTCATGACAACCATGTCCGGCCGGTCGCGCTCGGCAAGCCAGCGGCCGATCACCTTCTCGCTTTCGCCACCCTCCCCCTCAGGGACGTAATAGGCATAGTTGTTCGCGGTATCGAGTATTCGACCACCAAGCGACACGAACGCATCCATGATTTCGAATGCCATCGCCTGCGAGACCGTTGTGCCGAACGCGTCAGCACCGAGTGCAATCGGTAAATGATTCATAATCTGCCATTTTCCATTTGCCTTTCGTCCGACTCCGCGGACCAACCATACACAGGCGGCCTGGATCGGTCCGGTATTGATCAAGTAAATCACTAAAACAATGACTCTCTCATCCCCTCACCCGCAATCAGAATGTTCTTCAAAGACCGGGGTCAAGTGTCCATCGTATAATTGGCAAACAATCAGTTTCCTTCCTCCATATCTTGCTCTTTGCCAATATTTTCATCGACGCTGAAGGATCTCATGTTCGGGATGCTCCGGCCCGCGCTGGCACCGCCGTCGATGGCGAGCACCTGGCCGGTAACCCAATCACTGTCACTGCTTACAAGGTAGACGGCGGCGACTCCGACATCGCTGAGCCTGCCCATGCGATTCATGGGCATGTGGTCGTACCAGGCTTGGGCGATAGAGCCGTGGTGATCAAATTCGCCTTCCCTCTTGACCGGCACGGCACCCGGCGCCACGCAGTTGACCTGGATGTTGTCGTCAGCCAGGTCAAACGCTGTTCCGCGGGTCAGGCCGATGATGCCCGCCTTCGTGGCAGCATAGAGCGAAAAGAGGTGCGCACCACCCAGGCCGTGAATCGAGGAAATCGTGATCAGCTTGCCACTACCTCGCTTGGCCATCGGCTCCGCCGCGTACCGCAACGTCAGATAGGTGCCACGAAGATTGGTGGCCACAACATCGTCGAATTGCTCGGGCGTGCTCTCCATGAACGGCACACGAATCCCGACACCCGCGTTCGCCACGGCAATGTCGACACGTCCGAAGGCATCTAGGCCCGCCTGGACCATTGCACGTACCTGGTCCGCATCAGCGACGTCAACCTGGCATATCTCGGCACGGCGGCCCAATTCGCGTACGGCAGCCGCGGTGGTCTTCGCCCCCTCCCTGTCCTTGTAGTACGCAACCAGACAATCGGCACCTTCACGGGCAAATGCGTGGCAGATACCGCCTCCAAGTCCGCCGGATGCCCCGGTGACCACCGCTACTTTGTCACGGAGACGCATGGACAACTCCTTCGTTCAAAACTTCGTTCATGTGAATTTTTCTATCCGACATTCTCCAAATATCGTTCGCCCAAATCCGCCGCCGGGACATTCGAACTCCATGATACCCCCCCGCCCAGGGACAGATGCGACTGGTTGCGCCGACTGGGCAGCCACTGGCAGAAATGAATGTATACTTCGCAAACAGCGCAACCCTTTTGAAATACCGCCACCACAACGCATGCTTTTTCGCCCTCGGAATGACCACAGGTTACATTATCGACGGAACCTGCATGACGACTCTTTTCTCTATCATGAACATACCCTTGGAGGTGTCGCCATGGACTTGAGCATTACCGATCTCGAGCGTTTCACCATTGAATTGCCGTTTCGCGAGGTGCCGGCACGCAATATGATCAGGGAATTGCCGGATTTCACCTTTTTTGAAATCTTCCGCGTCTCACTTGGCAACGGCATCGTCGGCACCGGTGAGACGATGCATTTCTACTACCCGTGGGGTGAAACCACCGATGCCACCGTCGAACGCATCCGAGGCAGAAATGCCTACGAGACGATGTGGGACGACACCATCGGACAGGGGTTGCAGATGGCCCTTTTTGACGCGGTGGGCAAGGCTCTTCAAGTTCCCATGCACGCCCTGCTGGGCGAAAAGGTTCGCGACCGCGCACACCTTTCCTGGTGGATGATCGACATGCCCCCCGAGGACTGGGCCAATGAGTGCGAGGCCGCTTTACGACTGGGTTACCGTGACTTGAAGGCCAAAGGCCGACCCTGGTACGACATCTATGCGCAGATGGATGCGATTCAGAAGGTCGTGCCCGAAAACTTCCGTATCGATCTGGATTTCAACGACACCTTGCTCGACGCGGACCACGCCATACCAATCCTCCAACGGTTGAAAGCGACCTACCGAAACCTCGCCATCTGCGAGGGACCACTCGACGATGTTGAAAACAGCAAGCGGCTGCGTGCGGCAGTCGAGATGCCCATCGTTCAACACGCCGGGCTCACCTCGCTGGGCGAACAGATTCGAGATGATTACTGCGATGGTTTTGTCGTCGGAGGCTGTGTCAGCTCGATCCTGCACCAAGGAACGGTATGCGCGGCATTCGACAAGCCTTTCTGGCTGCAACAAGTCGGCTCAGGTCTTACTGCAGCTTTTTCAATGCACCTCGCGGCGGTTCTCAGCCATGCCACCTGGCCCGCCATTATCTGCCACCATATTTATGATCGTGATGTACTGGCGACACCCATCGAAGTTTGCGATGGCACATCCCTGATCTCGGACGCGCCGGGATTGGGTGTCGAGATCGACGAGGACGCGATGGACGCCCTTCGCTTCCGGGGCCAATACCAGGGGTTCAATCCCGCACGACTGATCGAGGTGGCCTGGCCCGACGGGGCACGATTTTACTACAGTTCAGGCAATCAACTCTGGCGAGACGCCCAGGCGGGCAATATGCCGGTCTTCATTGCTGGAGTGCAGACACGAATCGTGCCCGACGATGGCTCGGCGTGCTGGCGCAAACTGCACGCACGCGCCTCCGAGGCACCGGTTCGAGAAAAGACGTGATAACACGGGAGAAGGGAAGGAAGAGAAGAACACGGCCAAGTGAATGAATATTTCCTGCCACGTTTTCGGTCACACTCATGTGCGATTGCAGTTAGCCGAGCGTGATCCACAGATCGCCTGGATCCTCGCCTTTGTTCACGTAAACCTGTTTACAACTGCCGCCATTTTTTGACCATCAACATCTGAGAACAAGTGCAGCACGAGGCCGACGAGACCCCTTTAGAAAACGTTACCTTCGGCAACGAAATAGCCATCTATGTCAGAAGGGTCGTTTTATTGGACAATACGCTTTTGGCCACGCGTATCCAGGCAGAAGACATATCTCGCATCTCTAAATGGCCGTTCGCCCAGGCCGTGATCTGCGAACTCGCCCATGTGTCTCAACAATGATGCCATATATACTGGACATGTACCAACATCGGGATCCTGGATCCAGAATGATCCCTTTCCGTCAATCATCTACGACCATTTGACAATCATTTACGAGGCACATATTCATATTCGCGGGCTTCCAACGGAAGGACCATGAACATGAGCGACAAGCAGGACGGGGCCACATCTTCGTTTGCCGGAGACAAGAAAGCACCCATGGCCTCGCCGATGGCCAGGGTCGTTTTCACGACAGCCCTGAAACATCGCTTGTTCCGATCCGCCCCGACGTGGCACGATAGGCATCGCCGTCTCAGCGTCGCCGCCCCATGGCCATCATCCCGCCCAGCGTAAGCAGCCATAGTGCGCACGGCTCAGGAATCGTGGCCATGAATCCGCCACCGTCCACGGCCGCGACGTCAAAACTGAATCCAACGACAGTATTGCCGTCGATACCATTAATCACCGTCTCTGCAGCACCGTCCACATCCAGCGTCGTATAGACGGCGCCAGCGTACATGAAACCGTGTCGGTTGTAGTTATTGTCCTCGTAATATCCCACGATCACGCCGCCATCAATACCTTGTGGATAGGTGTTGACCGCCCCGGGCACAGCCAGCGTGGCGTAAGTGGCCCCGTCATAAATAAACCCTTGATGATATCCACTGCTATCACGGAAGGTCCCGACGATATCGTTTCCGTCAATACCGTTGGCCTTGGTCTCCATATCTGCCCCCGGCGCTTCAAGCTGGACATAGTTCACACCATCAAAAACAAACCCATATTTTTGGGTTTGTCCGTTGTCCACGGAGTATCCCACGATATGCCCGTTGTCGATACCGTTCGCAACGGTTTCGTAGGAACCAGGCACATTGATTACAACCCAATGTGTGCCGTCATACACGAAGCTTTGCCTGCCGCCCATACCATCGTTCGTCCACATGCTTCCAACGACCTTTTCGCCATCGATGCCATTGACCGTGGTCTCCTTGGCCCAAGGAACATTTATTTGAAAATAATTGGACCCGTCAAAACGAAATCCGTCGGGATTCATTTCTTCATCGGAATATCCCACGACATTATTGCCATCCAGGTCATTGGGGTGGACAGCGTTCTCTCCCATCACCGGATCGCCCCAGGGCAGGCTGAGCGTGGTGTAGGAGTCCAACAGTTCCGCCTGCGATGACACGGTTGCACAAAGACTTAGAACACCAGCAAGCGTCCGAATCAGAATGGTTTTCATCATTTGTCTCCTAATTGGGGATAAAGGATCTTCTTCGCACCCACACGGCACGTTCGCTTTCATTTTTTTTGTTTGTACTCGGGCCACGGCGCACATGGACTTGGCTCGATGTGTTCTCTTTACCCTGTCGGCCCGGGTGGCTTTCGGTAAACATTACCGGAATTTGCCTGCCCCGCCGGCCTTGGCCACGGACTCGCCAATGGGCCTTCTACCGCCGAAGAATAATGGTCATTTTCAAAGACACACGCCATCACCGGCCAATTGACTTTCAAGCTAGCGTTCCACGAATTGATTCGCAATCGGCAGGCGGTCATTGCGTACTGCTTCATAACAAGTATTCATTGGCCATGGTTTTCCTGCCATGCCATGTCATCATAGTCTGTTTGAAAAGCCTTCGCCCCCTGATAACACCCCATTTATTATTGTCGACAACGGACAAATTTTCGTATCGTCGGACAACCGGCGGAGCCCTGAATTGCTCGCTTGGAGGCGGTCGCCACGACTTCCGCTGTATAAATATTGCCATTCGAATCGACTTGTATATCGTGCAGTGCGTAGAACTCGGTGGCCAGTCGCGGATTGTCTCCCCCGCCCCATCGGGCCAATCGTTCACCCTGACGATTGAATATGGAGATGCGCCCGCCTGAACTCGTTTCATCACGTTCCATCCACGGAAACAGACCCACCTGCCCGCCGAGTTCAGCTACGTAAACAAGATTGTCAGAAGCCACAAAGACTTCGCAAGGGCGGACGACATCGGCCCATTCACCGATATACTCGCCGGCGGGCGAGAATATTTGAATGCGATTGTTTTCCCGATCCGCAACGTAAAGTCTATCGTTTTCGTCAATGCCAATGCCATGCGGAATCTGAAACTGGCCGGGACCGTCACCTGGTTGCCCCCACGAGTTCACCATTTCTCCGGCAGCATTAAAATGATGCACACGGGCATTGCCGTATCCATCGGTCACGAATATATCGCCGTTGGAGCTGACGACGAGATTCGTCGGACAATTGAACGGAGGTCCTGATCGGAGAATGGTTCGGTAGTCAGACCCCTCCATGCCAGTGTCGGAAGGCTGCTGAGCCGGACCAAGGGTTCGAAGCAATTTCCCTTGTTGCGAGAATTGACGAATACTGTGCCCCTGATCGTCAACGAGATACAGCGTGTCGTCCGCGCCAATCCAAATGCCGTGCGGTCGAATGAAGTCGTTGACGCCCCATCCGTCGATAACTTGTCCATCAACATTGCACATGAGTATCGGGTGATCACCTCGATTAAACACGAATACATTATCGCGTGAATCAACGGCGATCCCGACCGCCTCGATCATATGAACGTCATCGGGCAGTTGCATCCAGTGCTCAACGGGCGTATAGGCCAGATCATTGGTGCCGACATTTGTCATACACTGTCTTTCTTTTTGACGTGGACCGAACACGGTACCGTTGACTCGTTTACGGTAACATTTCCACCGACATGTTCAAGGTGCGCCAGTTCATTTCTACCCCTGACATCCCATGGTCGCGTTCGGAACAGGTGACAAACGACATGCCCTGGCCGTTGACAGGTCATCCGGGCCAGGTTCCTGCGACTTCTCAAGGCCAACACTCACATTCCACACCGCAGTGTCCCGTGGCTCCAGCCTTTCCCGCCCCACCACGGGCAGCGCATCAGGCCGAAGCACACCCCGCCTGGATCATTTTCAATCCGCATGACAGCATGATCGGACCTGAATACTGCCATCCAATTACTTGAACGTACTACAACTACCAACGCCTGGATATTTCCGATATATTATTGACGATGTTTTTACCGCATGTCATCTCAGGCGCCCGTACCGTGGCCAACATGTCGTCCCATTTTGAAGAACTGAAATCAGTATCACTAACGCTGAATGAGCAAGGCGCCGCGAGTACCCGTGGATATTTCACACCCAGCGAAGAGGAAGAGATCCGTCACCTTTTGGTCTCATACTGGCAATCGCGAAATGCCCTTTATGAACTGGTCATTTCATTGCATGACGACAAGGACGTGGCCAGAACGAACCACGAGGCAACATTCCTGATCGCCTATGCGGGGGCCATCCTGTTGGTTGACGCCGCCCGTTTTCTGCACGACACCTTCAATGACAATCCGATCGTCAAGGACAAGATCAATGAGCCGGAACCAACGTTCGGTATTCCGGAGGGTGTTTATGCTACCGTTCAAAAGTCGCTGACCAATCCAATACATGCCTGGCATCTTTCCCATGCGATGAAGTACTTCAAGACTCATCGTGCCGATTTCCAGCAACTGGGACGTGACGAATTGCTCAGGCCCGTCCTGGACGTGATTCACCGACTTGAACATCGCCTGGAGATCTCGACACGACGCTATGCCCATGCCCGGTTCCGCGTTCGCCTCGCCCAACTGGCTCACTTTTTCCAGCGCGACATGAAGGATCGAATGCTGTTTGCGATCCAGGAATCGGTCTCGAGAATGATGTCGGGCATTTCCTTGCGCCCGGGATATAGGCCATCACTTCCCGGAGACATCGCCGCGGAACTGCGCACGCTCATCAAGCCTGGGGACATCTTCATCACCAGGAAGGAACATGCGATGACGAATTATTTCCTTCCCGGCTACTGGCCGCATGCCGCACTTTTTCTCGGAAATTCCGAATCCCTGACAACACTTGGCATCGATACTCATGCAAATGTGCAGCCTCGCTGGAAACGACTTCTTGAGACCGACCCCAATGAGTCGCTCCGCGTGCTGGAAGCATTGAAGGACGGTGTTTGGATTCGGTCACTGGCCTCTCCTTTCAGCTCCAATTCAATTGCTGTCTTGCGCCCCCGCATCTCAACGGCCCATGTCGCCGAAGCACTTGCCCGCGGCCTGTTCCACGAGGGCAAGCCCTATGATTTCAATTTTGATTTCACGCACTCCGAGCGGTTGGTTTGCACCGAGGTGGTATACCGGTCTTACGAGGGAATCGACAACCTTTCCTTCAAGCTGGCCAAGCGGGCTGGCCGCATGACCTTGGCCGCCGAAGATCTTGTCCAGATGGCACTGGACGGCAACGGCCTTGAACCTGTCGCCGCCTTTGCCCCCACGCATGACTCGGGAATTGCCGTGGGCGGCAATGCCACTGAACTCTTGGCCCAAACACGCGACGCCACCTGACATACCAGTATCACATCGTTGTTCCAGAGCCTTACATGTGATCACCTGGCCACCACACGAACAATGGTTCGTGACTATCTTGACGACTTCAACATCGACCTTGATGGTTTCCACACATTTTAAAACTGTTTCAAATTACATATCCAACAGTTTCACGTGGTGGCGGTACCAGTCGCTCGTGAACACTTCACCCGGGTCATGAGCCCGTTTTTGGCGAATGAACTTCGGCATCTCCGGGTACCCGGCAAGAACCTGGTCCTTCCGGGCCCACTTGTGGTAGGTAAGGTAATAAGTTCCCCCCATTGCGATCGAAAGATCAATCAGTGCGCGAAAGCTTTCTGCGGCCTTCTGTTTTCCCTCCGGCGTGTGTTCCACCAGAAGATTGAAGATGACGCAAGCATAGCGATCGCGAGCCCAGGGAAGAAAGGTCTCGTCATCTTTTTCAATCAAGCGAACCGTGCCGTAGATGATCGGCGTCTTGTGCATCCGCAGGATGTCACGGGCACCGAGCATGAACTCGGTGAGCCTTTCCCGGGGAGCATAGAGCTCGCTGATCATGAGACTTGTCGGAATCTTTCCTTTGGTTTTTTCGGCCACGTAATCGCGATATCTCGCGATATAAATGCTCATCTGGTGCGTATCAGACCAATACAACTGGCCGTCAGTCTTCAGGTAATAATCGCAATACTCCCGAAAGGCCTTTCGCCTGTCCGTGTGCGCCAAGTGAATCAGTTCCAGCCAGTTTGCATGGCTCATTTCCTTGTTGTCGCTGGGGACACGGACTGCATCAGGAACAGGCTTGTAACAGGAAAACACTCCTTGGCGCATGAAGGTGTCCGACTTCTCGTCGGGATCGTATTGGAAGTCACCAAACGTGAACCCATTTCGTATTCTTTCTTCAATCCTGGGCATGAACTCCTCCAGGTCGATTCGCTCAACAATACGCTCCAGCTTGTGCCTCAAATTGAGCCGAAGCGTCACCGTATAGACCATGCCGAACATGCCATATCCACCGATGACCAGTCCGAACAGATCCTTGTTGTGCGTTCGGCTGCAGGTGACAAGTTCACCTTTTGCATTTACCAGTTCAAAGGACTCCACGTCATCCACGAAGGGTTTCATGAGAAGACCGCGACCATGAACGTTTGCTCCCAGCGCTCCGCCAATAGAAAGATGATCCGCCCCCGTCTGCTTCTGCCTGATCCCCCACTGAACCTTCTCTCTCCCCTGCATCTTAATGAGGCCGTGAACCAGTGCGGGCCACTGGATTCCCGATTCCACCGTCACCAGACCGTCCTGGCGGTCAAACCTGCGGATTCGGGACAGGGACCGCGTGTCCAACAGGAAGGACCCGGTGGCAAACTGCTGGGCCCCCATGGCATGCCGTCCCCCCGCAATGGAGACACCGCAACCACTTTGGGTGGCCCTGGCGATGCTGCCACGCAGGGACTTGAGGGAGGTAACCTTCTCGATTTTATGAACCAAGGTCGGATTCAGCGCAGAATGAACATCATTGACCAGCACTTTTCGAGATCTATTTACCGCGGGAAATTGATTGCAGGAGGTGAGGGTCAACGCAGCCCCAACCTTGAGGAAAGTACGCCGACCTATTACCATGATACTGGCCTCCGAGATGTTCTGGAAATGGTTTAGCTACTATCCCTGCAAATATAATTTTTGTCAAGCATCTTGTATTTTGGAAATCGAATACATACCGATGCAAATGATGGACGATAAATCCTTTCCGGCAGACGCCACTGTCAAACAAATCCAACGCGCACGCGGAAATTTTGCCGTACTGGCCGGCGCCTATTTCCTTGGCGCATTCAATGACAATTTGTTCCGCGGCACCTTGATGCTGCTGGCCGTCTCTTCGCAGAAAGACGAAATACAGGGATTGGCCACCATGGTTTTCATGATTCCCTTCATGCTGTTCGCGGCCCCGGCCGGATGGCTGGCCGACTCCTATCCAAAGAAAAACATCCTGGTTGCAGCGAAATTTATGGAACTGGGCATCATGCTTGTCGGTGCCGTAGGACTGGTGATCGGATCATGGCCACTCCTGTTGATGATGTTGGGCATGATGGGCCTGCAATCAACACTTTTCAATCCGGCTCTCAATGGTTCCATTCCTGAACTGTATCCGTCCACCTACGTACCACGTGCCAATGCAAACATCCGTATCCTGGTCAACGTGGCCATCCTGCTCGGCCTGGGGTTGTGCGGAGTGGTGTTGGACAAAAATCCTAAAATCGGGTGGTGGACAGAGGAACAGGGACCGACACGCATCGGTATCGCGGTGGTGACCATTGCCTTCCTGGGCCTTCTTGGCGCCGTGTTTGCCCCACGCCTGAGAACGCCAGGCACCTCCCGACCTTTTCCTTGGTTGGGTCCCGTAGATACCGCAACGGACCTATGTACCATTGCACGGACCGACAATCTTCTGTCGATTGTCATTGCCTGCAAGGCAATGTTCTGGATGGTGGCGACATTGCTGACACTATTCATCACCCCTCTTGGTATTAAAGAGATGGCACTTTCCAAGACCCGCACCAGTGGTCTTCTCGCTGCCCTGCTCATTGGCATGGCGGTGGGTGGCACCGTTGCACCCTACTGGTCACGGGGTCGATGCTGGTACCGGATTCTTCCTGTCCCCGGCCTGATGATGGGGGCATTCCTGGTACCCCTTCCGTTCCTTGTAAGCCTTCCCGGCACTTCGCTTTTTACAAAAGTGTTTGTTCTTCTGATCGTGGTCGGTGCCGCCGGGGGAGCCTTTCTTATTCCCCTGGCCAGTTTTGTCCAGACCCGGCCCGCTCGCGATGCCGTAGGCAAAACCATTTCGGCAGCCAATTTCCTGGATGCCGGCGGCATCCTTGTTGCAGGAGGCATCTACTGGTTGCTGGAACGTAGCGTTAACCCTGCCACGGGACTTGCCTGGGCGGGGGGTTTTGTCTGTTGTTTTGTCCCGATCCTCCACCTGGTGCTGAAACGGGTTGACCCGGATGCTCAAGCATGATGTACCGGCTCATTTTTATCCTGGCGCGTTGGGTCTTGTCACTTCGTTACCACGTACGCGTGCACGGCCTGTCCAAGATCCTGGAAAAGGAGCCGCAGGGCATTCTTATCTTGCCCAACCACCCGGGCCTCATCGACCCCATCCTTCTCATGGCGCACCTTTATGGGCCACTGCGACCTCGGCCCCTGGCCGACGAGGTCCAGATCAATCGGCCCGTCATTCGCCATATTGCCAAAGGCATCCGCGTTCTTTCCATCCCCGACGTCGGCAAGGTTGGCTCCTCCGCTCAAGAGGCCATCAACCAGGCGCTGGATGAAATCGTCCACGCCCTGCATGAAGGCAGCAATGTCCTGCTTTACCCGGCAGGGCATCGGAAATCCAGGGCAGAGGAAGAACTCGGTGGCAACAGTGCCGTGGAGACCCTGCTCAAGGCCAGGCCCAACACACGCGTGGTCCTGGTCCGAACCCAAGGGCTCTGGGGAAGTCGCTTCAGCAAAGCATTCGGAACCAACCCCCAAGTCATGTCCATTATCTGGCGTGGCCTCGCCGGCCTTTTTCTCAACCTGGTGTTTTTCTTTCCCCGGAGAAACGTGACCATTGAAATAGTGGAGGTTGAAGATTTTCCCCGCGAAGCGGATCGGATGGAACAGAACCGCCTGATGGAAACGTTCTACAACCAATCCATCGAACCGAACACCTACCTTCCCTGGCTCTGGTGGCAAGGGGGAGCACAGATTCGGGATGAACCGAGACGTCACCGCATCAGCGGAAATCTCGAGGACGTGTTGCCCGCCACCCGTGACGTTGTCATCGCCAAGCTCCAGGAAATGACCGATTATTCCGACCCACGGATCGGACACAAGCTTGACCACGACCTGGGCATGGACAGCCTGACGCGTGCTGAACTGCTGCTCTGGATCGAACAGGAATTCGGATTTCTCCAGGGCAATGCTAACAGCCTTGAAAGCGTGGGGGATGTTCTGCTGGCCGCCAGCGGACAGGGTGGCGGCAGCGCAACGGCGCTTGACCCACCACCTCCAGCCTGGTTTGCGGACAATCCCTCGAACACGACACTTCAAATCCAGGCAGGCAATACCTTGAACGAGGTGTTCCTGTCCGCAGCACGACAGTGGCCGGACCGGATCATCGTGGCGGATCAATCTTCCGGTACCAGAACCTACAGGGATCTACAGATCGGCATCCTGCTTCTGCGCGACGTGATCCGCCGAATTCCCGGCCCCTACGCAGGGATCCTTCTTCCCGCAGGGGTCCCCGCCACCACGGTGTACCTGGCCACGCTCTTCGCCGGCAAGATACCGGTGCTTCTCAATTTCACCGTGGGCCAACGCAATCTCCACCACGCCATAAATCTTCTAAACATCCGCGGCATCATCTCGGCACAGGCGATGGTGAACAGGCTGGCCGACCAGGGCACGGGCTTGTCCTGCCTTGCCGACCGCTTTCATTACCTGGAAACCATGGCCCGGAACATGACACGAATGGGAAAGGCCATGGCCTGGCTGAGGGCACGAACTGGCCTGCACGACCTGGCACGATGCAAGCCCGAAAGGACTGCCGCAGTACTGTTCACCAGCGGATCAGAAAGCCTTCCCAAGGCCGTTCCACTGAGCCATCAAAATCTGCTTGCCAACCTGCGCGACACCGCGCCCACCATGCATTTCAGGCCGGGCGACCGCCTCCTAGGTATCCTGCCTCCTTTCCACTCCTTCGGCCTGACCGGCACGCTACTGGCGCCGTTGCTTACCGGGCTTCCCGTTGCCTACCATCCCAATCCGACCGAAGCCGCCACGCTTGCAGCCATGGCAAAGACCTACGCTGCAACCATCATGTTTTCCACCCCCACCTTCCTGAAGAATATTCTTCGTGCCGCGGAGAAAGGACAACTTGAAACACTTCGCCTGATTTTCACCGGTGCTGACAAATGCCCCGCAACATTGTTTCAGCAGGTAGAGGACACACTGCCCCACCTCACCATCCTGGAGGGATACGGCATTACGGAATGTTCTCCCGTGGTCGCCATCAATACCGCTGAACACAACAAGCGAGGAAGCATCGGGCGGCTGGTCTCTTCGCTGGACCATGCGATCGTCAGGCCGGAAGATGAATCCCAGACCGTGCCCACCGGTTCGCCCGGGATGTTGCTGCTTCGCGGCCCGAGCATCATGGACGGCTATCTTTCCTTCGACGGCGACTCTCCCTTTGTCAACTGGGATGGTCAAGACTGGTACAAGACCGGCGATCTTGTAACGGAAGATGCCGATGGATTTCTTACCTTTTCTGGACGGCTCAAACGTTTCGTCAAGATCGGCGGAGAAATGATCAGTCTTCCGGCCATCGAATCCGTCCTGGAGGAGCATTACACCAAGGACGAAGACGAGGGCCCGGTGCTCGCGGTCAATGCGGGTGATGGAACACCCGAGTTGATATTGTTCACCATCCGGAATATCGACCGCAACGAAGCGAACAACCACCTTCGCGCCGCAGGTCTCAGTGCTCTTTACAACATCCGCCGGGTGATCAAGCTTGAGGCCATCCCTGTCCTCGGGACCGGAAAAACAGATCACCGAACACTGAAGTCCATGATTGGCCCCTGATTTTTCGTTTCCACCTTGATCAGTCGTGCCCTACCCGGGTTTCCGTTCCCGGTACGCGGAAGATTATTCCGGCGATCGACCATTGTCATTCAGTCCATATTCCGTGCCTTGACCCGACGGGGATGTGGCCAATCAAGCATTCACGGACACGCGGTGTCGATCCGGACCGTGTTTCCAGTCGACACTTTTCCCTTGCCATGGCGCAACCTGCCTATTTCGCCTCATTTATCTCGCGCATACCGGCGACAACCCTGAAAAGAACAGGCCCACCCTGGTCCGGGCACGGGCCACCGACCGATGGCTGACGTGGCCAGGGTCGCTGTCGCCATGGGGATCCATAAACATCAATGACGAGTTGGAACACTGTTTCTCGCACCACGTGAGGCGGACACATTTTCACCTGCCGTTGCTCCACAAGGCACCGACCATCGGATACAATCGTCAACCCACCGTGTTGGTTACCTGGAATCATTCTCGAAAGAGATCTGGATGCGTATATCTGACGCTAGGCCGACAACCTGCTTCGCTCCAAACCACCGACATCGATTCACATGTCCCCGGTTAATACTTTTACTGCTCGTGATCTGCACGATCCATGGCGGAGTGTCGGCGCAACAGTCACCGATCCTCTTGACCTTCGACCTTCACGTGGATCCCGTCAACAACATGTTCCCTGAAGAAGGGAAGGCCGGTGTCTTCCAGGAACGCACCGACTGGATGGAATGGGTTCTCGACCAGACGGAACCGTATTCCATCCCCATGTCATTTCTGTCGGGCGGCTGGTACATGGAACGCGTCGCGTTACAAGGCGTCTCCGGCGACGGCGCGTCACTGGTAAGGCGCATGTACGACACCGGCGGGCAGATTGGATCCCACCATCACAACGAGTTTCGAGCCGGAGCCTACAACTGGCCGACCATGGCATCCAACGCACCGCTGGACGCCGCACGCAAACAGTGGAACGACAACATCGTATGGGTAAATGCCGGAATCGATACCGCCCTTTCGATCACTCCGGCGATATCGGCGGACAATGGTGACATCAACCGCATCAAGGGCGCTCACGCGCCCAACATCGAACCCGAATACCACCAACTGATGGAGGAGTTCGGACTTGACGTCCGCGAGCCCGGACCGGAGGAAGATTACTACGGTTACTTCGGGCACCATATCTGGCACCCCTACCGACCTTCAGAACACAACTACCTGGCAGAAGATCTGAACGCCCCCTTCGTCCAGGTACCATCCGGACCGGTCATCGGCTACCAGACCGTACATCACGGAACGCTACAAGACATGCGTCCCGCCGCCATGAAACGGCAGCTGCTTCAACTATATCTCAATTGGCGTCATGCCAATCGTACCCATGCCGACCCCAAGATATGGACATGGGGATGGGGCAGCCATGCCAATGACTTCGATCCGACTGCCGCGTCACGTTCCTCCCTACTCGACATGCTTCCCTGGATAGAACTACACTTCCTCAACCATACCGAGCCGAATGGCTCTTCCGTGTTGCAGTATGCCACGCATCTTGACGTGGCCGATGCTTATTTGAATTGGGAAACAGAAAATCCCACCACATCCTCGTTTTCGTTTGATTCGCTCGTCGCGGATGACTGGGCCACCTATCCATGGCTTCGTTCCGTGGCGGAGGAAATGCGTGATTACGTCTGGACAAGCGACTTGTCCATCACCGATGTGGAAGCATTTCAACTGGAACGTGACGGGCACGACGCCGTACTCCTCTACGGCACCACGATGACCCCGGTGCATGTTGACCTGGGATCCATATTTTCAGAACGCGTTCGGGTCGTCGGCCTCGACAGTAGAACCACGTTGTCGGGGGTTGACGGGGTTTTCGCCGGTCGAATCCGTGTCGCCGACGAACCGCTATGGATCACGGTCGTTCCAGAACCTGCGATCTTGGCGTGGCTGGCAGGAGGCATCGTGCTGGCGTCTTGCAGGCGACGTTGATCACGATCCTCCCGACAGCGTTCACAACCGTGTTTTCGCGGTAGCGCGACGCCTTCGTGCCCGTGGTGGACAAGCATCCTGCGACGCGGCCAGCCCGTTTCCCCGGCATCTGGTGGCAGCGTCACATGTCCACTGGGATGCCGTGGACGGTGCTGGCCAAACCGTCATTATCATCGGCGCCAAGTGCATGACAACGGCGGCGGCATTTCGGTCACGTTCCCGGTGGACAACCGGTCCCCGATCGACGGTGTTCAAAAGTCCCGATTCTGTTCGGACTTCATGGTACAAGGCCGCTTTTTCCCCGGATCGATCGGCTCGCCGAGCTTGTAATTTGGCAACACGCCCTCTCCACCTCACTCGACTTGACCGTGATGATTCCGATACCAGGTGTCCCATGGTGCATTCTCGGCGGTTTCCGCCAGGATTCGGCCCAGTGCCCTGGCACTATCCAGCGAACGATTTTCGTGCTCGAACTGGAAGAAGGGTGACGATTTTCGAAACGCATTCGGATCGATTTGGACGGACATGAATCCTTCGCAATGGCGCGGGCAGGCGGCAACAACCTCACCCAATGGGTTGAGAAAATAGCTTTCGCCATATGCGACGGTCTCCTTTCCCGGCTGCTCGCTGACGTTGTTGCCCTGCAGGAACCAGACACCGTTCTCCACCGCCCTCGCAACGTGATCCGCTTTGACCATCTGGAAGTGATTGATCAGGCCGTCGGCGGAAATCTCATTCCAATGAGGTGCGAAGATGATCCGAGCGCCCTTCAAGGCCAGGATCCGCGCCGGTTCGATGTAGCCACCATCGGCGCAGATCACGATGCCGAACCGTACGCCGTTTTTCTCGAACACGGGAAAATCGCGGCCGGTGCCGAAAAATTCGTTGCACACAAACACCTTTCGGTACCGGCCGACCAGGCGTCCACGCTCGGCAACGAGAACGGTGTTGTAGATCTGGTCACCGGCGGTCTCGATGAAACCCACCAGGAACATGGTTCTGAAAGATGATGTCCGTGCGAGCAGATCCGCGATCTCGGGCCCGTCGATCGTCCATGCATGTCGGCGAGATTCCTCTTCGGAGGTGGGAAAGTACCCAGAGATAAAGCACTCGGGAAAGCTGATGACCTCGACACCTTCGTCATCCGCTTGCTCCAGGCCCCGGAGAATCTTGCGAATGTTCGCCTCGTGGTCGCCCGGGATGCATTGAAGTTGATGGTGCGCTATTTTCATGGCATCAAAATTATAACCCCTGGACATGCCGGCCCGATCGACGGCCCTGCTTCAGGATGGACTTGACCCGGCTTCTCGGCCATCGAGATGTTTCGGCCACGACTGAACCAGGCCGTCGGCAGGGGTCAAAAACAGGTTCTTGCCCTCCTGGTCAAAACGACGCCCTTACCGGCGGCACTGCGGGAGGTAAAAATCGACATGAAGCGAACATGCTTTGGTTCGACCGCTGCAAGCGTCGATTTGGCCGGATTTCCAGCTTTTGAGCCGAGCGATTGCGACAAGTGCCGGGATATTTCCAGGCCGAAGACCGCAGCCAAGGAGCCGCCCTAACTCACCACGCCCAGAGAGACGTTCCCGAAACCCCGTCCAACAACCGACACAGAAGAAAAAGAGCAATGCGATCTCAAGATGTTATAAATAAACTATTTACAATTATTTTATTTTCAAAATACTGTCATTTCGGCAGCAACAAAGGCCATCCGAATCGCGTGCGAGGGGCACGCCCCAAAACCAAGCCATCAACAAAAGCATCGAAAAGAAACCGGACACACATATAAGATACTATTTTACAAATATTTATATCAATAAATCTTCGCAGATTCCGCCGTTTTGGCAGTAGGCGAAAGGCCACCGGACCGCCATGTTGAATGGTGGAGTCCGGAAACCAAGCCCAAAAAAAATAGACAAAAAAAAGCCGCCAACACATCGCGTTGGCGGCTTTTTGATTTACAAATGTCGAGGCCTTAGCCCGCCCGTCGTTTTCCCAACAGCACCAAGATCAGACCAACAACAATCAGTCCGACGAGGCCCTGCTGACCCAGCGTGGAAATCAAAGACGTCAGATTCGCCGCGACATCTCCGACAAACGGAGCATCTGCGAACAGAATATTGACGACGACGGCCAAGCCCAGCAGGAGAAGGCCTACCTCGATGATTTCTTGTAACCATCCCTTTGCATTGGTCAAAACGCTCATGAAACCGGTCCTTTCTATAGGAAGGATGAAGTGATCATTCGTACGACCGCCATCGGTAAGATCCTTCCACACGCATTATATTTTTCCCAGTTTTACGTTTTTCCCTTCAGACACCCATCGGATGAGCCGAACCCCAATGGCCTATCTTCCTTGCCCCCGACCATCGTGACACCCCTTGGGGCCAGTCATCAAGGTCACTTTCATGTCCCGGGGGGCCGAGAATGCCGCATGGGATCCAAAATGGTGCCTGCTCGTGACCCAAACAAGGTCCGATACCCATGCCGCAGGCGCCTACCGCTTGCCACCTCGAACGGTGGTACCGCCGGGTGACAGTAGAAATTAACCACACCGCCCGCAGCGGCAATCCTCTCATCGCAATCTTGATCTAAATACTTCAACGGCAACGACGGGATCAGCCGTCCGACAGAGCCTTGGCCACATCCTCCGAAGTCAATCGCCAATAGTTGTCCAAGTTCGCGACAACTTCAACCATGAACTGTTCACACAGCGCCGCGGCCTCCTGGTCATTTTCGCAATGATCGGCAAGCAGCGCCAGCGCCAACTGGCGAGGTCCGTCGCCCTCGTAGGTCCATTCGAATCCGGCCGACGAGTACGTCTTCAGATCAAAACGCGGATCCAGCGTTGCACCGTCCACGGTCACCGTCGCCCCTTCGAGATGTCGTCCGCCTTCATACGTTTTCAACGCGTGATTCCTTGTGGAATTCCCTTCGCCACGGTGGGATTCTCGTCTTGCTTCAACAGTCTCAACCGCAGCGCTGCTTCCCAAGGGCTGCAGATCCGGCAACCGGCAACACGAATACCGTACCCGGCACCCAGAATCTACAGATCCGCAACCCGCACCCAAAGCCCCATCACGACACCGATCACGAGACAAGCCGTCAGTCGCAGAACGTCTTCCGGCCAGTTCAATTCGTCAGTGACCCACCAGGCAAGCCCCGTCACCGCAAATCCAACGACGAACCCCCCGGTCAGGGAAGCCCGCGATCGCTTTATTTTTCTCGATGCTTCTCCCATGGCGGTCAAGATCCGGCTCCGCCGCTGGCATCAGTGACATGGGCAACACCGGCGTCAGGATCGTCTATCTGCCCGATGATTTTACGACGACCCGGCATCACGAACTTGTCTGAAAACCCGTTGAACAGGTGGCCCAGCGGACCGCGATCCAGGTCGGAAGTACGGAAGAGCCAGTCGGCGAAGGGATATGTCAGGTTGAAGTTCCGTTCCATCATCTGCTGGACGTTGTGGTGGGCGATGTGATGGCGCCGAATCGTATTGATGAAGGGCACATGGCGAATGATGCGGTCGTTCTTCACATGGCAGCAAAAATGGAAAAACTCGTAATTGAGGTACATGAAAATGTTCGCGGCCATCAACAGCCATCCCATGTTGGGCTGTTTCATCCAGACCAGGACAATCGTCGGTGGCAGCGACACGAGCATGAACGTGACCAAGGCGTAGGGCGGGAAAAAAACAATCCGAAAATCACGCAGGTTGTCGATCGTGGGCTCGTGATCGGTGAAAAACTGGTGATGGGCCAGCGTGTGGCGGGTATAGATCGCCATGAAGAAATTGCCGAACCCCTTGATCGGGCGATGCATGACGAAGCGGTGAATCCACCACTCGAAGAGATTGGCAAAGAGAATCACTACCGGAACAACCAGCCATTCATACCACGCCGGGCTCACGATCTGCCTCACGCAGCACCAGAATCCGGCGATGCCAATGGCATAGATCATGGCCACGTGCAGAGGCCCCACGTAGTAACGGGCGATACGTCGGCGAAAATCCTCGCGAAACGCCGCCTGTCGTCGAGGCATTGATCCTTGCATGCTGGCATCTCCACACGCCGTAAACCTGGCGCAGAGGGGCGGATCGTTGCCCGCAAAATGGCGATCCGGCCTCGCTATTGTATCACGGCGGTCATCACCCCGACGAAGTATCACCGCGTGCCCACCGCCGTGCCACCTCGGCCGTCTCGGCGAGGACTTTATCTTCCGTCTCCAGCGTCGCGGCAACTTCGAGCGTTCGCGGGCCGTCGAAACCCATCGTCGCAAGTTGCGCCAGGAAATCCGGCCACTCGGTCACGCCCTGCTCGGGAACCCAATGGCAATCACGCCGCCCGTCCGTGTCATGCAGATGCAGGCAATGGAGACGATCTCCGGCAATTTGGGCCTGCTCTACCGGATCGTGACCACTGATCGTCGTGTGCGTCGTGTCGAGACAAAGGCCGACCTCGGCTTTCATGCCGTCGACCAAATCGCGCAACTCGCGCATGTCGTGCAACGGCCTGTCGGTACCGTGGTGAGGCAGGTTCTCCCAAGCCATGCGCAGGCCCAGGTCGCCGCCGACCCGGGCCAGTTCCAAGATCGACCGGCGTGCCTGGTCGATGTGCGCCTGCCGATTCTTCAGCGTGTAATTCTTCAAATATCCCGTCGGATGCAGGACGACGACCTCGACCCCGACGGCCGCCAGTGGCTTGAAACAGCTTCGAATTAATGCGACGGACCGGCGCCGTTCCGCCTCGTTGAGGGCGGCGGCGTTGGGCAACTCGTGGCTGTACAATCCGTGCCCCACGGGCGCCTGCAGACCCAGTTCGTCCAGCCAGTTTCGCACGACGCTCGCTTCATACGCACCCGGGTAGAAGTGCGGTGGCTCGGCACTGATTTCGATCTGGTTGAACCCAGCCGCGGCAATGCGACGCAGGCCGATCTCCAGTTCATGATGGGCCACGACCATTGTGGATACACCGTATTGCATGCGGGGATACCTCGCGACGAAACGATTGATTCACGCCACGGTCCATACTAGGCGCTGTCGTAATACCCTGCCCGACGCCGACCGGAGCATCGACCCCGGCGCTCGGACATGGGCCGACAACGGGACCTACCGCCCTGTTCCTGGCAGTAAAAGACGCCACACCCATCCGCAATGGTCACCATGGAACAATTTTGACCTCCGCCGTGTTACACTTGGCTTGATCACACCTTTGCCGGGCCCGGAAAACCATGAATCCTGAACCCCTGATCACCACACTGGCGGCACGCATGCCCGATTTGTTCCGCTGGTGCGGCGCCGTCGCAAGGCAGCTTCGTCGGCATGACGTCGCCGTGGCCGACAAGGGCACCGATTACGCCGCGGCCGACGCCCTGACACTAGCGGACCTGAGTATCCAGGAAATCCTTGTCGATGCCCTTCGCGATTTCGGTCCAGACTTTCACGCATGCCGACTTGAAGTCGAGGAGGAAACGGGCGACATGGCGGCCTTCGCCGAGGAGTCGCCGCTGACAATTGCGATCGACCCGATCGACGGGACGCTGCATTTTCGAGACCACACCAGCGACGGCTACGGGGTTCTCATCAGCCTGCGCCAACAGGACCGTTCACACTACTCTCTTGGATTTTTTCCCGAACAGGGCACCTGCGGGCAGTGGGTTCAGGTCCATGGCGACCGGATCACGTTCGCCGACGATGACACGACGATGCCCGCTCGGCAGCTGCTCAATACGACGCCGGCAGTGGACGTCACATCGCTGGACCGCTCGAAGACGATCTGGCTGACCGGATATCGCACCGACCGCGCAACCGTGGCACACCACCTTGAAAAACAAGGATTTACCGCCTTCATGTCGGACACGCACGGCCGACACGTCTGCACAGAACTGGCCAGGGGCCGCGTGGACGGGCTTCTGATGAACCATCCGGGCGTTTACGACGCCCCCATGTGGATGCACGTCCTCTCGGCCATGGGAGGGGTCAGCTGCTGGGCCCATAACGGTGAGCCGGTCGACTTCCGTACCTCCTGGTATGACGAAACCTGCAAAGGGTTTCGGCTCGACGGTGTCATCGCCTGCGCCCGTGACAGGGACCAACTCGCCCAACTCGTAGAGGTCGGAAAGCGTTGCATGCTTGGCAACACCGATTGAATGTTCGCACCTCTCGCGTTGAGGTCAAAAGCATTTCTCCGATCCGCCCAAGTAATCGCAAAGCACTGTTCCGTCACGGCACCAGATGCCGATGCCGGGGGGCCCGTACACACCTCAATACCCACCGTTTGGCATGGCCGGGCAGTTGAACAGCACGGATGTCTTGAAACGCCTGGCGTGGCTGATGGTTACACGCAACGGGTCGAACCATATCCGGGGCAATAATGGCCGGCAATTCACCGTCACAAAAGTGCAAGCATTGCCAACACCATTGGGTGTCAAGACCCTGTTCATTAATCCGGTATCCCCGCAGAGAAACCGCTACGTGGAACGATTCAATGGGAAATTAGCGGACAAAATGATGGCGCAACTCGTGAGGGCAGGCCAGATACTGTTCGTTTTTCACAAGGCAACTTATTTACCGTCCTTCGACCGCCAGAGCATGGCTCATTTTCTGATCAGGTCGCCAAGAGAAGACTTGGTCGCAAGCTATCGACTTGGAACAACAAGGGCTTGTCGTTTAGGACGATTGGCGTGGAGACAGTGGCAAGTATTTCAAAGGGATGGTCCGTTTCCTGCCAGGACAGTACCCCACCCCGGGTGCTGCAACCCCACGCACCAGCTGGATCACGGCCGAACCGTCCAAGCAACCCGGAACGGTCGCTATCAATACCATTTCCCAGCAGTGCAGCCAGCGGTTCGCCACCGGAGAAGTGGGAAGGCGTTCCAGCAGGCAACACGGTCAGCCAGTGCCCAAGCAGCAGAGAAAGGTCAGACCCACCAATCTGCGTGTTTCCGTCGAAATCAATCAGCGGATGGATCGGTGGAACACCGCCCAACCAGGCGCCGAGCAGGGCACTGAGATCGCCACCGCCCACGCTTCCATCTTGGTTGATGTCACACGGCAGAACGTTGAAACGAAAATGGAAATCACCTCCTTCTTGACCGTCGCCCGAGGGGTAAATGCTGGATCCATCAACCCACTGGCCATCCAACCGATGACCCGCAAGACTGGTCACCGAATCGAACACCGTCAGCAGCAGCTTATCGGTGCCGATCGGCGTGTCCAGATTGATCACCGCCTCGAAATCACCAGAGATTCCTATACCGGTGGTGACGTTGACCACGTTGTATTCGCCGTTTCCGTCATCGACTCCATCGGCCCCGAGAACACCCACAAGCCGTACGTCATCCACACCGATAGCGACATTCTCGGAAAATCGGATCACGATCTGATCCAGGTTCGAGGACGGTAGAGGATCAAGCTGATCCTCGCTGCCCGCAGGAATCAGGTAGCCACCGACGCCCAGGTTCTGGTTCTTCAATTCTTCCAAATAACCACTTTCCCAGTTCCCACGCACCAGCACCTCGGTGACGCGAGGTGGCGCAAACCCCGTGGCAACCGTATTACCGAAATCCAGTCCATGGATATTCTGGCCACTGGATGTCACGACGGTAAACATGCCGGGGCTGGCTGGGGCGGTCTGCACCCATCCATCCTGTGGTTGTTCCGAGACAATGAACGTGCCCGGTCCGAGATTGCCGAAGCTGTAGTTGCCAGCGGTATCGGTGGTGGTGCCGGCAAGAGGATTCCCGTTGGCATCACCGAGAAGGATGGTCCAGCCGTCGAGCCCGGGTTCGTTGGGGTCGCGTTGTCCGTTGCCGTTGAAGTCGTCGTATTTGGTGCCGGCGATGGTGGCTGGAAGCGGATTGTCCGGTACGATGACGATGGCAACGGTCACGATGTTGGAGTCGAGCAGGCCATCGTGCGCCTGGTAGGAAAAGCTGTCTTGGACCGTCCCTGAACCATCGTGGGTGTACATAAATGTACCATCGCTGTTGAAGACAAGGCTTCCATGCGCGACATCGGTAACCAGGCTGGCCGTCAAGGACGAATCTGCGGGCACGATATCGGAC
>Ga0310342_100000375_pt1 | contig 24655 bp, 34 predicted proteins | sample S15DNA20500_MG_FD_206155 | JGI IMG/M metagenome (GOLD analysis project Ga0310342, IMG submission 206155) | Marine microbial communities from station ALOHA, North Pacific Subtropical Gyre - S1503-DNA-20-500_MG | ecosystem: Environmental > Aquatic > Marine > Oceanic | place: Pacific Ocean: North...
ATGTCGCGTCGATTTCTACGAAATAAAACGTTTAGCGATCTAAGGATCTGAGGATCGACAGTGAAAATCCGCGACAGAATCAAGAGTTTGCGGCGCGTAGCCGCCAAGGATCTGATTCCAAACCCGAAAAACTGGCGAACGCATCCGAGCGAGCAGTCGGACGCGATGCGCGGCGTGCTGGCCGAGATCGGGTTCGCTGACGCGGTGTTGGCGCGCGAAACGAAGGACGGATTGCAGCTGATCGACGGGCATCTCCGCGCCGAGATCGCACCCGATAGCAAGATCCCGGTACTGATTTTGGACGTTACCGACGAAGAGGCTGACAAGATCTTGGCGACGCATGATCCACTCGCGGCAATGGCTGGCACGAATGATGACATGCTACAGTCGCTCGTGGCTGACCTGGACTTCGATAGCGAAGCCACGCAGGCGATGTTGGACGAACTTTGCCCGAGCGAGCCCGCAGAACTGGACGATGTGCCGCCGCAAGATCCCAGCGAAGATCTGCGAGACAAGTGGAAAACCGAACGCGGGCAGTTGTGGCTGATCGAAGGGAAGCAGACGCACCGCCTGCTGTGCGGCGACTCGACGAACGCGGACGACGTGGGGCGGTTGATGGCGGGCGAACTCGCGGGGTTAGTTGCGACAGACCCACCCTACGGCGTCGAAGCAGCTAATCGACGGACTCGACGAGACGCTGGCGATACAAATAGGTTTAGAGACTGGGGCGGGATCGAGAACGACAAGCGGCAAGGCGGCGAGTTATCTGCATGGCTTGTGACAATGTGGGAGACATGGCTTCGTAACAGCGACCCGCAGGCGGCTTTCTATTTGTGGACGGCAGCGATGGAAGAAGGGGCGGCGGCGGCGGCGGCGATGCGATCGGCTGGGATTCACATCCAAAGTCAAATAGTATGGGTGAAAAATCAACTGACGCTCGGTCAAACTGATTACCAATGGAAGCACGAGAACTGCTGGTTCGGTTTTCTGAAAGGCAAGCAACACATATGGAACGGCGGACGCAAGCAAACGACTGTCTGGGAAGTCAAGAAGGTGGCTCACGGAGCCTACCTACACCCAATGCAGAAGCCCGCTGAACTTTACGCGATCCCGATCCGCAATCACACTTCGGAAGGTGATGTTGTCGCCGAGCCGTTTTCGGGAAGTGGCACACAGTTACTCGCCGCAGATCAACTCAACCGCCGCTGCTACGCGATGGAAATAGAACCGAAATATATTGCAGTTTGTCTACAACGACTGACGGACGCGGGATGTAAATGCACGCTGGAGAACACCAATGGCAAAACAACGTAGACGCGGAGGCGGGCGCAAACCAACGCCAACAAAACTTAAGCTGCTTCGCGGCGTCGACAAGGTTCAACCATCACGAATCAATCGCGCAGAACCGGAAGCACCTACCGGACGCCCCGACCCACCGCAGCACCTAGAAGGGCGCGAGCTGGAAGCGTTCACGTGGTTCTTGGATCAAGTCGACGCCATGTCTCTTAGTTCGACGACGTGGCTGCACGCTGCCGAGATATACGCCGACTCGTACGCTAAGTGGCGACAGGCAAAAGAAATGGTTGAGCGGCTCGGACAAGCGGTCGTGTTGCGTGGCAAGGACGGCCAGACAGAGATTCGCCGCAATCCATTTAGCGTCGAGGCACACAAGTACAAGGACCAGTGCGTTCGTATGCTCGCCGAGTTCGGAATGACGGCGTCGAGCAAATCACGCATCGTCGGCACGAATAACACGCAGGAGGAAAGCACGAGTCGATGGGCGGAGTTTTTGAAAGGATCGAAAACAGGTTAGTCGATGGATCACGCTAATGATGTTGCGAAGTACATTAGCGGCGTTCAGAACGGGTCAATAGTCGCTGGAAGACACGTTATTTCCGCTGTTGAACGTCACGTCGCCGACCTGACAAGCGGCGAGAAACGCGGCATTCATTTCGATGCCTCATACGCTAACGAGGCCATAAACTTCGTTCGCGTGCTCAACCATACGACGGGCGAATATGCTGGCGAACAGTTCGAGCCGCGACTATGGCAGAAGTTTATTTTATGGTGCTTGTTTGGGTGGCGTCGCGGCGAGCTGCGGCGATTTCGGTGGGCGTTCATAACGGTGGCGCGAGGGAACGGAAAGAGTCCCTTATCCGCTGCGATCGCAAACTATATCTTTCTGGTGTGCGGACGCGCAAGCCCGCGAGGGCAGGTGTATTGTTTTGCGACCAAGGAAGCGCAGGCGCGCGACATAGTTTTCCGCGAGGCACAAAAGCAGATCGAGCAAAGCGGCATACCGGAACTCGTAAATCTAATCGAGCGGAGAAAAAGCATATCAACAATTCTGACGCATCCCTATAACGGATCGGTCATGGAACCGAAAGGTAGCGATTCAAAAAAGTCGGACGGATGGATATTGTCTGCGGGATTTATCGACGAGCTGCACGAATGGCACGATACACAGCGAGGACTGTTTGAGAAAATCGAAACGGCAATGGCTAAACGCGAAGATCCTTTGATTGTGATCACCACAACAGCGGGCGACGATAACTCATCTATCTGGCAAGAGCAGTACGACTTTTATCAGGCGGTTACACAAGGGACGTTCGCCAGCGACAATCACTTTGCGTATATGGCGGAGATCGACGAGATTGAACGGTGCCCGAAATGCACCGGCAGCGGCTGTCAGTATTGCGACCAGCACGGGAATATACCCGTTGACGTACTCGACGAGGCGTACTGGCCGCAAGCCAATCCAATGCTGAACGAGCCGCGATCACCGGTAAAAATAGAAGAGCTGAGAAGCTTAGCCGCTAAAGCAACTCGCTTCCCGCAATCGCGGCAGACGTTTCGACGATACTACGCGAATCAGAGAGTGGCCTCGTTCTTTCAGTTAATCACGCCGGAATTGTGGGACTGCGGGAGCGGCGAGGACGACTTCGAGTTCGCTGGCAAACCATGCCATGCTGGCTTTGACTGGGGATGGAAAGACGACCTTGCGGCGCTCGTGTTGGTGTTTCCCGACAATGGCAGATTCCACGTAAAATGCTGGGCGTGGATGCCACGCGACGGACGCCGAGACATAACCATTGAGCCATGGCTGTCATGGATAGACCAGGGATATGTGGTCGCGACAGATGGCGACACGACTGATATCGACGCCATCTATCGCGTCATGAAAGAATCTATCGACGACTATCAGGTGTTGACGCTCGCCGCCGATCCTAAGAACTGTCGCGAGTTTCTAACGCGTGTTAAAAACCAATGGGGCGTGACCGATTACAGTTTCCACCAATCTTGCTCGCGATACCACGAGCCGACGACAGCCTTTTGTAAATCTCTAGGGCTTGGTCTTGTTCGCCATAACGACAACCCGCTATTGCGTTGGTGCGCTAACAACGTAAGCGTCCGGCGAGACTCAGCCGATTACATAATGCCAGCCAAGAACAAAAGCAAAGACAAGATAGATCCCATCGTGGCGTTAATCATGGCGTACAGCGAGTGTATGTTCTCGGAACTCGAAGGCGATTTAACAGACGACGAAGCGGGAATATGAGTCCCCATAGCGCACAGAAGGGATTCTCAGTTTATGGGACGAGATACAATACACACGATATTAGGTACACTTAGCATGGCACTGATTTCGGGTGGGCTGGCGTGGTTCTGGCATCCCGGAGCGGCGTGTGCTGTCGTGGGCTGCCTGATACTTGCCGGGATCGTTCATGCGAGATCGTAACTGATGATCAACTTTCTTCTTCCTGAGTCGTCAGCAGTCAAGCAAGAACTCGGCCACCCTGCCGCTGGAGTTGTCGGCTGGTTCGATCGTTCCGAGAACACCGCACAAGTAGACGTTAATGCGGAAACCGCGTTATCGTATTCTGCCGTCTGGGCGGCAACTCGCGTCATCAGCGAGACAGTTGCGACGCTGCCTTGCATACTGTATCGGCGCATGCCAGGAGGGGGGAAAGAGCGTCAGTCAGATGACCCGCGAATGACAGTCGTGCACGACAGCCCCAACGACTTCATGAGTCCCTATCAGTTTTTCGAGACCGCCACGGCTCACATGGCAATCAGGGGCAATTCATATTCGCGCATAACCGAAGCGGCGGGTGGTCTATCGCTCGAACTGCGACTCCCGCAATCGGTGAGGATCGAAGGTAGCGGCGACGACTTTGTGTATCACGTAGACAAAATGAAAGAAACAATACCACGGTCGGAAATGCTGCATGTCCCGTCGTTGTCCAGCGATGGCATAACAGGATATTCAGTAGTGACCCAAGCCGCGCAGGCGATCGGTACGGCAATGGCGACCGAAAACTATGCGGGCGGGCTGTTTGGGAACTCGGCGCAACCGTCAGGCGCGTTGGTCGTACAGCAACGGCTAAGCAAAGAACACCGCGAGAACTTCCGTAAAGAATGGGACGAGATACATCGAGGAAATACAAGTTCCCATAAAGTCGCGATACTACACGGCGGCATCACCTACACTCAACTGGGAATGACGAATGACGATGCGCAATTTCTGGAAAGTCGACGCTTCAGCATAGACGATATAGCACGTTGGTTCCGCGTACCCCCGCACATGATAGGCTCGCTGGAACGGGCGACGTTTTCAAATATCGAACAACAGGCAATTGAGTTTGTGACGTATTCTCTGACGCCGTGGTTAAAGCGTTGGGAGGGTGCGTTAAACAAAAAACTATTGCGCAGTAATGAACGGCGCGGACTATTTTTCGAGTTCCTGGTTGACGCTCTGCTACGCGGAGATATAGCCAGCAGGTACAACGCGTTCGCAACCGCAAAACAATGGGGCTGGTTGAGCACGAACGAAATAAGATCATTAGAGAATATGAACCCGGTCCCGAATGGTGACGTTTATTTACAGCCGTTAAATATGTCGCCAGCTGGCAGCGTGCCAGATACGATCGCTGACAACTGGCAGGATCAGTGGATCAAGTCTCTCGCCGCGATTAAGGATGAAGCTATACAGTTAAGTAAGTTGGGAATGGATGCTTTGTGCGATGTCGAAGCGCGTCTGGAAAGCAGGCTATCATCCGTTCACGACCAGCAGGCCGAAATGAAAAAGGATTTATCAGAAATGGATAGTCGCACGCAAGTAGCTATATCAGCTTCAAGCGCCGACGAAATAGAATCGGCTGCCATCGGTTTAATTAAGGATGCATTGTGGACGAGTTCCAAGCGCGAAAATCGAGCCGCAAAAAAAGCTTCCCGCGCGCAGGAGTATTGCAACGCGTCATTTCTGGGGTGGCTGGACGAGCATTACGAAGATACTCGCGCGTGGTTAACGGAAAGGCTGGCTGAACCGCTGTCAGCGCTAGAGAAAATCGGGCGTCCGCAGAGTAATTGCATCGAAAACCACATCGACTCGCGACGGCTGTTTTTTCTTGAACTCACGAACGGACGGAAAGACGGCTTTGCGGATCGCGTCGCCGATGCGATCCGAGATTTGGAGAACTCATGACGGTCTATGACTGGCTGATAGCCGAAGATTACCCGCTAAGAACAAAACTTGAAAATATGATTGCGGCCCAGCGGGCAGGTATTAAGCGTTCATCGCGCCTGCCTATGTCTCGCGGTAACGTCGCTATCATTCCCCTACACGGGATGATCACGCAACGCGGCAGCGTGTTCGACTTAGAGTCGGGCGGGACTTCGACGCACGGCTTCGAGGCCGCCTTCCAGCGTGCGGTAAACTCGGATCGCATTGGAGCTATAGTAATCGACGTAGACTCTCCTGGGGGGACGTCAGCGGGCGTAGAGCAGGCAGCGGACAGAGTATTCGCAGCTCGCGGAACTAAGCCAATTGTCGCAGTCGCGAATTCTCAGGCAGCGTCTGCTGCGTACTGGATACCGTCAGCGGCGGACACATTTATCGCCGCCCCAGGTAGCGACGTAGGGTCTATCGGTGTATTCCGAATGCACTGGGACTATTCGTCAGCGCTGGAATCGGACGGTATAAGCGTGGAGTTTTTCGCTGAGCCAGCACGCAAAGTGGAGGGCAACCCGTTCGAGCCGCTGACCGATGAAGCGAGAACGCATCAGCTCGAACAAGTTCATGAAACGTATGCTGCGTTCAGCTCAGCCGTTGCGCGTCATCGCGGCGTCAGTGTCAGCGAGGCGCGCGAGAAGTTAGGAAATGGGCGTACGTTCCACGCGCAGTCCGCCAAACAGATAGGACTCATAGATCGCGTCGCGTCGATGTCGCAGGTGCTCGCGGAGCTTGGCGTCGGGAAGGCTGGCACGAATGCCGAAAATACGCGACTTCTGGTCGACGCATGGGAGTCGTGCGAAATTATCGAACAACGGAAACGCCGTGTAGGCACAGAGCGCAGGCGCATCACACTTGACGATGCGCGTCGAAAGCGAGTAACCTAGAACGCTGCTGGTGCGCGTTCGCATGGCGTCGCGGGCTGGCAAGGTACGCTGTAAATAATAGTGCGCGTTCGCAAGGCGTCGCGGGCTGAATCTAATCCATTCGGCTCGCGACGCTTTTTTTTTCGTTAGCCGACAACCCAGGGGGTCGTAATGGCTACGAAAAATCTATACGAGGAACGTGCCGAGTTGGTCTCGCAGATGCGGCGCATTCTCGACGATTCGGACAGCGAAAGTCGCGATTTGACATCTGAGGACGAAGCGAAATACGAGGCGTTAGAGGCAGACGTCGGGAAATACGACGAGCAAATCGAGATCGACGAGCAGAGGGCTGAACGACGTAGCAGGCTCGCGGAGCGGGAGGCTACGATTATCAATCAGCCGCCTACACGACCGCAAACAGGGATCGTCGGCGATACCCTGACGGATACGCGCGAACGCGAGATGTCGGCGTTCAGATCCTATCTGGTCAACCCGAGAAGCTTTCGCGCGCAACAGGAACTCGCCGCGCTGCAAATGGACAGCGACACGGGCGGCGGTACGCTGACGATCCCGGAAACCTTCATTCAGCAGCTAATCGACGGACTCGACGAGACGCTGGCGATTCGCAGCGTGGCGACTATTCTTCCGCTCACGAACGCAGCATCAATCGGCGCTCCGTCGTTGGACAACGACCCCTCTGACGCCGAGTGGACTGTCGAGCTATCGACGGGGTCAGCTGACTCTACGATGTCCACTGGCAAGCGATCGCTGACGCCGCACCCGCTCGCGCAGCTGGTTAAAGTCAGCAAAACGCTTTTGCGTCGATCGCCGATTCCAGTTGATTCGCTTGTCCGTAGCAGACTCCAATTCAAACTCGGCGTCACCGAAGAAAAAGGATTCCTGACGGGGTCGGGGTCGCAGCAACCGCTCGGCCTGTTCACGGCGTCTGCTGACGGCGTGAGCACGACTGCCGACGTGTCGACGGACAACACGTCGTCAGCGATAACGGCAGACGGTTTGGTAAACGCACTCTACAGCCTAAAGGAGCAGTATCTGCGGTCTTCCAATTTACGGTGGTTGTTCCATCGCGACGCGATCAAGATGATCCGAAAATTGAAAGACGGGAACGGCGATTACCTATGGACGCGCGGACTGGCTAACGATCGTCAGTCGACCATTCTCGACGTGCCGTATATGGTATCTGAGTTCGCGCCCAACACGTTTACCACTGGACTATATGTGGGGGCTATCGGCGACTTCTCATATTACTGGATCGCGGAATCTCTCGCGATGTCGATTGAAGTTGCAAGCGAACTGTATATGGGGAGTAACGAGGATGGGTATTTTATTCGCGCCGAATTGGACGGAATGCCGGTACTTGAGGAAGCGTTCGCTCGCGTAACGCTCGCCTAGTCGTGTTCTTTCTGTCCATCATGATGGAGTTAATCAACTATGCAGGCTTCAAACTACGACAAATATTCTCACCTTGCAGACGCTACGACGGCTGTGTCGTCTGGTATTTCTGGCGAAATCGACATGGCGGGATTCGAGGGGTGCCAATTCGTCGCAATCATTGGCTCGTCTGGTTTGGCTACAACGGTCACAGTTTCGCAGGCAGCGTCGACAACGGCAACATTCGTTAACGTGGACGGCGGGACGAAGTCATCGACAGGAGGAAAAGCGTTAGTCCTCGTAGACGTCTACCGGCCGCGTAAGCGATACCTGAAGGCAACGACAACGAACACGACGGTGGGTTGCCGCCATCAACTTGTCGCGCGCCAGTACGGAGTTCGTAAGTTGCAAAGCGCGACGACATACGACACGGCAGTTGTCTCGCCTGACACGTAGTCCGTGGGCGTGCGTTATTGTCTTGTCTCTACGGTCAACAAGGACTTGCTGCGCAAACACAATGGGCGACGATAACGGAACGTCTTCTGTGGCTAGCCGATTGACGACTTTACAGTCTGATAGTCCTGAGACGCAGACGCGGAAAATCGCAGTTTTAGGGAAAGCGCCGAGCACCGTTCAGCTCGCGCCTTTTGATGATCCGTCGTGGGAGATATGGATATTAAATACACTCGGCAGTAATAACGAGATACCACGATGGGACCGGCAATATGAGTTGCACGAGCTGGAATTGACGAAGGCAAAAGCGTACGGGAACTATTACGATTGGCTTCGCCAGCAGTCACACGGCGAGCGAAGCATATTCCTGCGAGACGATCCGCCGAAGGAATTTGGGTCAGCTGCGGCAGCATACCCACTAGACGCCATAAGGAAAACGTTTGCGCACCTGCCGCGACTATATTTAACGAACTCAATTTCGTTGATGTTGTGCCATGCGTTGTTCGAGTCCATTCATGGCGACGTTAAGATCTCTCATGTCGGCGCATGGGGCGTCGATATGGCACAGCACGCAATGGCGAACGGTCATGCCTCGTGGTTCACGAGCGAGTATGCCCGCCAACGCCCCAGCGTGGAGTATTGGTTTGGGCTTTTAGCGGGGCACGGGATCAACCTTTTTATTCCCGCCGCGTCGGACGTGCTGAGGTCTCCTTGTATATATGGGCACCATCACACCGAAGGATTTAAGAAGATGCAAGCGCGGCGGCAGGAGTTGCAGCAGCGAATAAACAACGCGCAAGCGATCGAACAGCAGAAACACGACGAGGCAGCCTATCTGTCGGGCGCGCTAGAATCGACGCTATACGAAATGCAAAGCAATCTTTACCCGGAGAAATAGCTGTGAAAATAACGATGCTTAAAACAATGTGCGGACCTGACGGAAACGCGTTTCCAGGAACAGTACTAGACGTCGATAAGAAACAAGCAGACGAGCTGCTGAGCGGAATGTTCGCCCGCAACTACGATCGCGAGCGAGACGCAAAAGCACGGCAGAAAGGACTCGTAACGCCAGAGCGATGAAAATATTGGCGATCATACCTGCACGAGGAGGATCGAAGGGCATCCCCCGAAAGAACATGATCCCGCTTTGCGGAAAGCCGCTGATTCAATGGACGATAGAACAGGCGTTGGACTCGGCCAAGATAGATCAGCTGATTGTAGCGACGGACGACTTCGACATAGGGACAACCGCGCAGTCGTTAGGCGCAGAATGGTTCCGACGCAGCGACGAAACGGCAACAGACGATGCTACGACGGAGTTATGCCTGAAAGAAGTTATCGACGATGTCAGTCAGCCGCCTACACGACCGCCAGATATTGTTGTGTTGTTACAGCCGACGTCGCCAATACGACAGCCAGGGCTAATCGACGCCGCGATCTGTAACTTCGAGCGCAGCAATCTTGATTCGATGTTCTCCGCGCGCAAGGTAGAAGGCTATACGTGGTCAGTAAGCAGGACGGACGTAACGCCGAACTATAGCTCGCGGCGGCGACGACAAGAACAAGTAATGTCGAGGATTGAAGAAAACGGGAGTATCTACATTTTCAGGAAAGAAGTGCTGTCAATGTACAACTCGCGTCTTGGCGGGAGAATCGGACACTTTGACATGCACCCTCTCGACTCGTTTCAAATCGACAGCACTGGCGATGTGGAGACAGTGTCACAGATATTACCAATGCGGCTAAACGCACCCGTGATAACAGCAACGCTTACAGCGATCGCGAAACAACGTGTCAGCGTTCCGATTCAAGACCGGAACCACAGTTCCGCTCTTAACGCCAAGACCGGAACCACAGTTCCGCAAGACCGGAACCACAGATAGCACGGGCGTAAGGCATGAAAATCAGAGTTGATATCGACGGAGTTATTTGCACAAACGAGGGAGGAAACTACGACCACGCCAAACCGCTAAAAGCGAACATTAACAAGATTAACAGACTGTTCGACGACCAACATTTTATCACGCTATGGACGGCACGAGGCACTGAGACCGGCGTTGACTGGATGGACCTAACGCTAATGCAGCTCAGGTTGTGGGACGTGCAGTACAACGCGCTTGAGTTTGGCAAGCCTTACTACGACCTGTTGATTGACGATCGAACGCAGTGTCAGCCATGATTATTTCGCAGTACGATTATTATGCCGCCCGCGTACCAACACGCACTTGCGATGACTACTGGGATCGACGCGTCGATCCAGACGGCAACGTACGCGAGCGAATAGGCAGCGACGAGGAGAGACAGTACGTAGAAGACGTCGCAGACGAAATATCATACGTGGCATCGCAAAAGCCGCACAGCGTTCTAGATGTCGGCTGTGGACCGGGGTGGTTCTTGTCGGCACTGCCTGGGAATATCGTGAAATACGGCACGGACATTTGCAAGAAAGCAATGGACGAGGCGGAGGCACGCGGGGTTATATCTCTCTTATCATACGGGGCGTTCCAGTTCGACGTTGTTAGATGTCATCACGTAATCGAGCACATGCCAGAGCCGATTACGGAATTGCGGCGAATGCGACTGGCGACACGCCGAACGTTCATTCTGTCTACGCCGGACTTCGGCAGCCCTTGCGCGGAAAGATTTGGTGGCAATTATAGGATGTTGCGCGACGAAACGCATTGCAGTCTATTTACGTTAGAATCGATGACGCGTGCATTAATCGACGTCGGCTTTATACTCGACCGAATAACGTTTCCGTTTCCTGACAGATACGCGACGCCTGATACTATGGCCCGCTGGCTGGATACTGAGCACGTCAGCCCGCCGTGGCCCGGAAACTGGATGACATTTTACTGCACGGTGTGACATGAAAATTGGTGACCGCACGATCTCGCCTGATCAACAGACGTTTATCATCGGCGAGATCGGAATAAACCATAACGGAGATATGGGTATATGTACTCAGCTGATAGACGCAGCTGCGGAGGCTGGATTTGATGCAGTGAAATTCCAAACACGCACGGTCGACACCGTGTACTCGAAGCGAGAACTAGCGACGTTACGAGAACATCCGTGGGGCACTACTAACCGACAACTAAAAGACCGTCTGGAGTTAAGCGTATCACAATATAACGTCATCGATCGCATATGCCGCACGCGCGGCATCCAGTGGTTTACGTCGTGTTGGGATGGTCCCAGCGTAGATAGGATGGAATCAAGCTTCGATGTCCCGTGCTATAAAATCGCGTCTGCTTGCCTGACGGATCACGAGTTGATTGCGACAGTCTGCAAGACGGGAAAGCCTATAGTTCTATCAACTGGCATGTCAGATATCTGCGAGATATCGTCGGCTGTCGAGGAAATAACAGGACACGGAAACGAGTTGTTGTTGCTGCACTGCACGTCTAGTTACCCGTGCCGTAACGCTGACCTGAATCTGCGAGGAATTGAAACTCTTTCCGAGTTATTTTACAGCATCGAACCCCACTGCCCGATTGGTTATAGCGGACATGAGGCAGGTCTCACGACTACGTATGCAGCCGTCGCGTTGGGCGCGTGCGCAATAGAACGCCACATCACACTTGACCGGACTATGTTCGGCTCTGATCAGTCCGCGTCGATCGAGCCGCAAGGGATGAGCCAACTCGTGAAGGGTATCAGGGCCATCGAGCAGGCGCGAGGCGACGGCGTGCTGTGTGTATATGAGGCGGAACTGCCAGCACGCGATAAACTTCGGAAGGTGCTCAGATGAGCGACGTACTGACTACAGCGGCGACAACTGACCCAGTTACGTTAGCCGAAGCAAAACGGCATCTGAACGTCTCGACGACGCACGACGATGCGTACATTGGCGAAGTGCTCGACAGCGTCACCGCGCAACTTGAAACGCGTTACAGCGTCGGCCTACTAAACCAGACACGCACGCTCAGTATGCGTGGCTGGGACGATCCGAGATACACGCACGACCGCGTGATTTGCCCGCCTCGTGTTCCGCTGTCGAGCGTCACTAAGATCGTTTATATCGACAGTGCGGGCGTCAGCACAACGGCGAGCACAACGACGTATAAAGTGACAACAGATTCTCCAGGGCAGATACACGAGGCGCAGAACAATACTTGGCCCGCTCTGCGCGACGAGCCGGATAACGTAGTTGTAACGTACGTCTGCGGGCACGGCACGACACAAAGCAGCGTACCAGCGAACGCAACGCACGCGCACAAAATGCTGACCGCACACCTATACCGAAACCGCGAAGCCGTTGTGACCGGGACGATAACGAAAGCGGTTGAATGGGGCGTCGACGCGTTGATGGCGGAAGATGCGATTGAGCATTATGGCTAAACGAATACCCGCCGGAATGCTAAGGCATCGCGTCGCGATTCAGTCGAACACAACAGCACTCGATTCGTTCGGGCACCAAGTGGCAACGTCGAGCGGCTGGACAACCGACGCGAACGTTCGTGCGCATATCGAATCACTGGAAGGCAGAGAAGCGGAACTCGCACAGCAGGTGTACCCGAACGCGACGCGACGCGTGACGATCGAATATTTATCGACAATGGACACGACAGGCGCAACACGAAAACGACTTTTGCTTGGCAGCCGCCCGCTGTTTATCGGGCACGTTAATAATCCTGAGTTCGAGAACTGGCACTTAGAACTTTTGTGCGGCGAAGAGCGATGACAGTTTTTCCAGAGGACTTGCGAACCTTCTTAATTGCGTCAACGTCGCTGGCTGACAGCCTCGGCACGACGCAGAGCGTGCATTACAACTTCGTTCCGCAGCACATGAACCGCGCATATATCTGGTTTCGCACAGCAAGCGACACAGTGCCACGCACGCTTGATCAGGTGGGCGGGATTCACGAAGCGTTTATTGATATCGAAGTTGTCGCCGACTCAGAAAGCAACGCACAGACTGTCGCGGATCACGTTCACGCTCGGCTTGACGGCGTAAAGACAGCGGCGGGCAATAGCTCGATTAAGGGGATGTTTCTTGCAGACAAAGAGGACGATTATCTTTCCAGGAACATCGACAGCGACGACGGGCGACACGTGATCGCTTACGAACTTCGCGTCTGGTACTCAACGTAAAGGGAATACACAATGGCAAAGATATTCGGTTACGGCTCGGCAATCACAGTTCAGACGACAACAGCCGAAATCATAATCGGGCAAGTGCGATCAATCAGCGGTCCCGGCGATTCGATGGACGACGTAGATGTTACGTGTTTAGATTCCACACCGGCAATTCATCGCGAGTTCGCGCCCGGTCTTAGTGACCCAGGCACCGTGGATCTCGATCTGATCTACGACTCTGGAAATTTCATGCACAAAAGACTTGTTACATATCAGTTAGCGCGATCCGAAAAAACGTTCAAGGTATACCCAGGAAGCACGACAGGCACCGCCGACAGTTTCAAGGCGTACGTTAAGGACATTGGTCGCGAAATTCCGCTTGACGATCTGATCACGGCGACGCTGTCGTTGAAAGTCTCAGGCGAGCCGGGCTATCAGACGACGTAACATGATCACCGCAAGAATCACGGGCGGCAAACAGATTACGAAACGACTCAACGCACTTGAGCCGAAAGTGCGCAATAAGATTATTCGCAAGGCGACGCGTGCGGCAGCTCGCCCGATCGCGTCTGCTGTTAAACGGCGGGCACCCGTGCTATCCGGGATGCTCAAAAAGTCAGTCAAGATTCGAGCACTCAAACGCAGTCGAAAGGCCAAGGGAATACGCGTAATGACAGGCAAAATTGCGTTCCAGGGCGACGAATTTTACGGCGGGTTCGTTGAGTTTGGGCACCATATCGGGCGACGCGGAGTAGCGAATAGGCGATTCGTTGGTGGCGTGCATTTCATGGAAGAGGCATTCGACGCGCGAAGACGACTCTCGCAGAAGATATTGCGACTAAAAACCGTACAGCTGATTGCAGAAGAGACAAAACGAAAATGACAATTCGCGAACGCGTATTGGCGGCGACAGACTGGGACACGAGCGAGATAGAAGCGGGGGCGTGGGGCACGCTTACAATCCGTTCATTTTCAGCACGCGAAAAATTGGAACTCGCAGATACACTTGGCGACAACGGAGAACTCAGCAACACGGACGCTGCCAAGTTTTACTGTCGGTTGATTGTGCTGTCTGTGATAGACGCCGATTCTAATCCGGCGTTTACTGAAAGCGACGTTGACGATCTGCTCGGTAAGAACTGGAACACGATAGAGAAAGTATCGAACGCTGTGCTCGAATTTAACGGCATGGCAAAGGACAGCATTGAAGGCACAGCAAAAAACTGAAAAAGTCGCCGGAACGCATGATCGCGTTTCGGCTCGCTCTTGCGTTAGGCTATCGGCACCCGAACGATCTGCTTGACCGCCTGACGTGTGCCGAATGGTGCGAGTGGCTGGCGTTTTTCAGTCTTGAGCCGTTCGGGGACGAGCGGGCAGATTTACGGGCAGGCATTGTTGCGTCGACTATCAGCAACAGGTTGAGGAGCAAGGGCGAGAAAGCACTACAGCCACACGAGTTCATGCCGTATTACACGGCACCACAACAAACGCCCGAAGAAATACAACGAGCGTTGCGAACGTTTTTAGTAGGTCAGCATGGCAACAATCGGAACGATCGCGATCAACCTAGTAGCTCGGACTGATCGTTTGCGCAAGGATCTCAGGAAAGGCTCGCAGTCGATTAGCGTATTCGCGCAGTCGACGCAACAACTACAAGGCGGACTCGGTAGGATTGTCGCACCGCTCGCGGCGACTGCCGCCGCTCTGCTGTCAGTTCGGGCGGCATACGGGAAAGTCAAGCAAGAGTTTGCCGACGTCGACGCATTAGCAAAGACCGCTGACAAACTGGGGCTAACGACTGAAGAGCTGGCGTCGCTGCGTCACGCTGCAAGTATCACGGCGGGCGTCACGTCACAGACGCTTGACATGGCGTTGCAGCGAATGACTCGGCGGCTGTCAGAAGCAGCCAGTGGCACGGGCGAAGCGAAAGCCGCTATTAAAGAACTGGGCCTATCCGCTAAAGAACTCGAACGGGCTGGGCCTGCGGCGGCATTCTCCGCAATCGCCGACGCAATACAAGATGTCGAGAATCCCGCCGACCGCTTGCGGCTATCCTTCAAACTGTTCGACAGCGAGGGTGCGGCACTCGTCAACACCTTACGCGTCGGAAGTGCTGGCTTGGCAGGCTTTCGAGAGGATGCCGAGAAGTTGGGCGTTACATTAAACCGGCAAGACGCGTCGAAGATCGAGTCTGCTAATGATGCCATGACGCGTCTGGGTGCCCTGTTCAGCGGTGTGGCTCGCAGAATCGCTGTAGAACTTGCGCCGTTTTTAGAGTTCGCCGTCGAGTCTATGGTGGCGTTCGGCACGGAAGGCGAGGGGGCGTCAGGCATGGTTCGCGGCGGCGTTGATCTCGTGATTAAAGGGATCGGATTTCTGCTCGACGGTGTGGACTTGCTGCGAACGGGCTGGATGGCAATGGGCGTCGGCGGCCAGCTTGTCTTTGAGGGCATGTTGCAAGGCGTTGCTGCGATGGTTCGCGGGATCGAGTTCGCTGCTGAGACTGTCGTCTCAGTGTTCCGTTCAGCGTTCGCAAGTGCGCATCAATTTGTATCAGAAGCGATCGGCAGGATGATCGATTTACTGGCACGCGTTGCGACGTTCATAGAATCAAAGTTGCCAGAGCGATTCCGTATCGGAATTGGCAATGCGGCGAATGAGTTTAGCAGTGCTTTCCAAGATGTTGTCGCGACCAATCGCGAAATGCTAGCTAATACAGATTTCAGCACTGACTTTAAGTTAGGCGGCGAAACAACTACAGCGTTTGCGAATGCTTTTAGTGACGGCGTAAGGCAGGCGGAAGACGATTTCAACAAGTTTGCCAATAGAGAAAAGCTGTCGGACAGGCTGAAGAGCGGAGTCGAAGAGGTTCGAGCAAAGGCAGATGCGGCGGCAGAGAACGCAACCGCAGCGGCGGGCGAACTGGGAACGGAAACGCAAGCACTGGCGACCGCAAAACAAGTCACGCCCCGCGCACTCGAACGAGGCAGTCAACAAGCGTTTTCTGCATTTCAAAAATCGCAGAAGGGCGGGCAGACTGAAGAGCAGATACTCGCAGAGAATAAGCGGCAGCGCAAGGCACTCGAAACGATCGCACGTAATCCAATTGTTTTAGGTGCGGCAGGGATCTGATGGCAGCAACAGTACGCGGAATATCTGTAGACGGCAGACAAGGCTCCGTTAACGCTAAGGGCGAACGCGATTACAAAGTCGTTTACAAAGTGTCGACGGACAACGTAAACGACGGAGCAAAGGAAGTTCGGCAGGCGTTCGGGGTTCCGCAGATTGGCGACGTTTACTCAGCGGGAAACGACGCTGACACTGACGCAGTCGTTACAAATAAAAGCGTGTCGCAAAGTGACTCACCGTGGGAGTGGGAAGTTGAGATCACTTATTCGACGGTACTCGAAGATGAGCCTGAGCAACCCATAAGCCCACTCGCGGCGGCACCCAAGATAAGCTACGGAGCACAGACGCGGCGAATTATGATCCCAGGCTATTTCGATAACGCTGGCAGTCCACCGTCTAGCAAGGATTTTGACAGGGGAATAGTTGCACCAAATGGCGAGTTGTTCGATCCGCAACCGGAAATGGATATCACAGAACCGTCGCTAACGATTAGGAGGAACATTGCAACGGTGAGCGGTCCCGCGTTGATGGCATTGGCGAGCACAGTCAACGCAACGGCGTTTTTCGGTGCAGACGCGAGGCAGTTAAAATTGTCGATACCGCAAGTGTCGTCGCAGTGGGACAAGACGATCGGCGACTACTGGGACATTACGTATACGTTGACTTATAAATGGGACACGTGGGACATTCAGCTTCTGAATCAAGGCGCATATTACTGGACGGGCGGAAAGCCTGCCGACGTGACGAGCACAACGCCAAAAGTAAAGACCGCGTCAGGAAACCCGATTATCGTTAATCTGACAACCGACGGCGACATTAACACGACTGACGTTCCAACGTACACCCGCTTAAGGGTGTATCGTGAAATAGACTTTAACGGTCTGGGGATAATCTGAAATGGCTAACGAACTGAAAGTCACAACGTCGGTTGTCTACGAAAACGGGCAACTCAAATACACGCACTCGCCCGGTACGTTACAACTTCCGCAGGCGGCGGCAGGCTACTCGACGCAGGTTGTCACAGCGACAAGCGCGGAAGCGGCGGTGACGCTTGCGGGTATAACGTCGCCCGGCATGTTGGTTCTGCAATCGCTTGAGGCGACAACGACAGGCACCGCTGTAGACTTCGGCGTGACGAGCACAACGGGCGGCATGGGCAATCCGTTCGGAACGCTTGAGCCAAGGAGCCAAGTCGTCACGAACCTGAACTCGACGAGCACGCTGCGAGTCAAGAACGAAGGGGCGGCGGCGGGCAATGTCGATGTCCTCGTGATCGCGTTTGAGGCGTAGTAATGCCAGACGAACTATTCGGGTTCACGGCGGAACAAGTCGAGCGGCTTAAGGCGTCGCTGCAATATACGGAGGCTCAGGAACTCGGTCGTCCGCAACAGCACGGCAGGCGACGCCCGTGGGCGCGGCTGTCGACAGTGGTAGGATTCCTTGACGTGGCGATCGCTGGTATATCGGACATCGACGATGCACCGAATAGCGGAACATTGTCGCTATACTCCTATACGTCGACCGGCAAAACAGACACAACTGAAAACGAGACTGTATGGCATTTCGCGACAGTCAACGCGACAACTGACCGCTGGACTTTTGCGAACTGGGATCATAGAAGCGGCAAATACGTGCTGTCGTATCAGGCCTGCTCCACTACCTAATGGCCGTTAATCGATTCGCTCCGAACTGTTGCCCAACGACTCAGCCGACAACGGGACACTACTGCCCGGCGTGCGCGTCTGGCGGTAACTTCGTCCCGCAGTATCTCGGCATAACAGTGTCCGGCGTCGGTACGTCGACAGACTCTCCGTGCTGCAAAACAGTGAACGCCCTATTTCGTTTCCCGCAGACTGGCACGGCGTGCAATTGGGATATCTCGGAATGTTTTTGCGTTCGGAACATTGGCAATAGAGGGTCAATATCTGTCGCGATGACAACGATAGGGCTAGGCATGTCTCAAATGGACATCGTAGCCAACATCGACTCGCAGGCGAGCACTACGTCGACGCAATATAGATGGACGCGACAGTTCGCTGGAGGCGTGCCGTGCGATAGCCTTGCGGGCACGACCTTTCCTGCGCCGACCGCGACGGGAGGTGCGGTGTGTAGCTCCACCGTATCTCCCACCGTCGCGGTGACTGTCCCGTCAACGCAGGACGAATCCGACGAATGCTCGATGTGCCTGCGGCAGGATACGCCAGCGACTATCAGCGCGACAATACGCGGATTAACACCGACAGCGACAACAACAGACAATGAGTGCTTGTGTTCTCCGCCGACGTTTGCAATTACGCGCACAACGTCAGGCACGAACGACTGCTGCACGTATTACGGAGCAGTTGTGCAGGGCTTGTGTACATACGAACTGTCTCTGGAGTTGCTCGACACCGGCTTTGCGGGTGAGCTGGCAATAACACCACACAACAAGGCGACGTTCAGGAAGTCGCTTTCGCCGCGTTATGATTGCGGCTCGGGCGCGTCGCATCTGATGACATTCTCGACCACGGTGGGTACCCCGGGTCCACATTGCGTTATACCGACCAGCAGCGAGATAAATCTGGAGTTCTGACATGAGCTGGCGTTGCCCATATTGTCGTGAGACGCACGGGGCGACTCCCGACATCCACGGACCGATAACATGCGGCTACTGTGGCAACGCAACGTTCCCGAATAAACGCTGGAAATGGGGCGACGGTCTAGCGTGGCTAATCGCGTCGACGACTCGCATTGAGCCGCGCAATGGTTGCCGGTGCAAACACAGAATGCATCGTCTAAACCGTTTCGGTTACTGGCTACAGCACGCGATCGCAGGGCGTAGTCGATCTATCAGGCTCGACAGCAAACGCAAACGATAATTGTTGCTGCGTCATTTATCTAGGCTGGCAGTGCTGTCTATGTCTATTTGTTGGTGGATCTGATATTCGCGCATGGTTAGGCAGACGACGTGTTGGAATCTGTGTAGTGTTTCACTTCCACCCCACTCGTCGCTTCCGCTAAATTCGCTATGGCCATAACGGAGATCGCATGCACCACGTGTGTAGTAGCGAGGCCGTCTTCCGTGCCGCTTGATGTATCGGCATCTGCCGCAGACGATAAAGCCGCTGCAATCATAGACGTCATCATCATATATGCCACGGCATAGCGCGCAGATGAAATCACCCCCGACATGCACAGCAGACGCGGGTACGGAGTTATGGGGCGCGCACATGAGCGGCGTTAGATTAAAGCGATCGAGTCGTCCTTCTGTCGCGTGTGTCATTAAACGTCCTATTTGTAGATCTTGCATGCGTGCCATCCGTACCGCCCGCGAACGCACGACTCCGCAGCAACTGGCAGCCATCCGCTAAAGCAGCAGTTAGCCAGCGCGTCTCGCGCGGATCGCGGCGAGTAGCCGACGCCCTCTGCGATGCCTCCGCCGAAATCCCCGCCCGGATGGAAACACGCACCCGCGCGCGCTTGGATTTCGGCCTTGGCTTGTGCGGCAGCCCGTGCGGTCGCGTATCGTGCGATCGCAGCGGGTGGCGCAATGACGCGCGTCGGCCACGCGACCGCGATAGATCGACGCTGCGGGCGTCTGCTGCGGACTGTCGCGTGAGCGTCACTAGCTAGCGATATCAGCACGACCAGCGACAGCATGAATGTTGTTCGCGGCATCGATTCCCTCGTGTTTTAGCGGCCGAAAAAACTTCCGTAATATCCGAGATTTTACCGCGACCGCTATTGCAAAGCATCGCGACATGGACTAACATGCGTGTAGTTGAAGTGACTAAAGCAGACATTCAAAACGAGGAGACGACATAGCGGCGACCAGAGCCGGGGGACGAAACCCAAACGATCATCACGGACGCGACCCCAGCACACCACGCCGGTCGCCGGAGACAATCGGCCACGTCTCGTAAATAACTGGTCACGAGTGGTGACGATATCACCCGATAGCTGCGACAGCAGAATCGCACCAGCACTACACGACGAGGCACCTGTCATCCTCAGACGCGATAACGGAGACACGAGACACGACGAGACGAGACACGAAACACGACGAGACGAGGCTCAACCGGCAAAAAGTAGTCGACGAGAGATCAACGACGCGGCTAATCTTGTATCGCAATGATTGGTTACTTATTCCATCGGCGAAGCGACCCGGCGTTAATAGGCCATACGTGGCCGACCTCTCAGCCCGGGGGCAGACACGGTCGATCCACGATGATCGGTCCTATCGGTGGCAGCCAACGAAGCCTACTCGTTAGCGAGACACAATACACAGTCGAGTCGCTCGACTACGCTGCCGCACGTTGCGGCAGCGACTTGGGGCGATTTACCAACTCTGTTTGAAAGGCGAGCACCGCAATGACATTTATTGAAACACGAGTCGTCAACGGGACAAACTACGAGAACCACGTCAGTGGACCGGTCGACGCTGATCAGGTTCGGGAGGGCGGCGCAACGGCTTATGTCGAAGTACGATCGCAGCATGCAAAAGGGTCGGGCTGGCAGTCAGGACCGGATCGGTACGTTGCTGTGCAGATCGTACCAGCTGGAGTCGATCCGCTCACGAGCCTCAATTCGCGTGTGGCAGAATGTCGCGGGATCGAAATCAGGCAATTCGGCGAGGGGTACTCGCATCGCACCGGACCGCGATCGGCACTCGGGATGGCGATCGCAGACGCTGAGGAATTCGCAACCGCGAGGAACGCGCTGGTCTATTTGGGGTTTGTGGGACCGGAAAAAAGCTAGGCGCAGCACGTTGCGACATCCGCACGAGACACAGTCGAGTCGCTCGACTACGCTGCCGCAACGTGCGACAGCGACTTGGGGCGATTTAAACGTTTTTTTCTATCTCTGTTTGAAAGGCGAAATTAATGACAAACAACGAAAAGCAGGTTGCCAGCTATTTACGCGATCACGGTAGTAGATTCGATGGTGGCGGCCGCGCAAGCCGAGCGGAACTGGCCACGCAGTGGATGGATTGTTTTTCCGATCCGTTCGAGTGCGCAGACTGGATGGCCGCAGGTTTTTGGTGCCCGCAAACCGCGTGCGCTGTGTCGTATCTTGGGATACGTCCAGCCGACGTTGCCGCGATTTGCGACCCGAGTCACATTATTCCGCTTTCAACAGGCGACAAGGTAAATTCGCTACGCCAGGGACAGACGGTGCGCTAGTCGCTCGACTACGCTGCAGCACGTTGCGACAGCGACGTGGGGCGAAAAAGAAACGTTTTTTACTCTCTTCTGAAAGGCGAAAGTAATGAATTACCGAATATGTAGCATAAAGACGACGGTGATTTTCAATGGCGAACTGTCGGACGCAATCAGACAGGCACTGTTGATCGACTCCGAGTTCCGCCCCGCCTTCGGCGTTCAGGTCTACATCGCCGAGGGCGAGGGCGAGGGTTCGCACGACGACGATGACATGCTGTGGGACACGGAGGATCCCGAATACTATCGGGATGTCCTGGAGGACGACGAGAGATACGACACCAGCCCTCACTCGGAACTGGGCAGGGTGATCGACACCGCGTAGCAGAGTCCGCACGAGACACGGTCGAGTCGCTCGACTACGCTGCCGCACGTTGCGACAGCGACTTGGGGCGATTTAAACTCTTTTTTTTCTCTCTTTTTAAAGGCGATCACGATGAATTTTAGCGACATGATGAAGCAGGACATTACGAACAGTGGCCCGAACGTTGTAAAGGAAGAGCACGACTCGAACAAAATCGACATCAGCAACGCGACGGACAATGCTCGAGCGGGTACGCTGTCGCGACGTCGAGACGCGAGCAATCGCGGCGAAGGCTGGGACGCGTACGAGTACGGGATGAGCGAAACGGAAGCCGTTCGCCTCGCGACGACAGAAGAGGGGCGACAGCAGATTCGCGAGAGTGCGAAGGCTCGGGCGGATCTCGACGACTCGACGGGAAAGGTGGCCATGCTGAGTGCCCTACAGCCCGCGTGGCATGGACTGGGAGTGCAGATCGATCGAGCTGTTGACGGACAGCAGGCGATCGAGTTTGCTTCGCTCGCGGGATGGGGTTTAAGGAAGCATGAGCACCGCGTCGACGTCACACTCGGTCCCGGCGTACCCATGGAGGATGGCGACCGCGTCATGCACTCGGACATGGAGGCCCAGGTGGTCAGCCGACCGTCTGGGAATTACGCGATCGTTCGCGGCGACACGGGCGCGGTGATCGGAAAAAGTGTCGGCAGCCAATATGAGATTTTCGAGAATGAACAGCTCGCGGATCTCGTGGACGCCGTGCTCGACTTTGGTGCGGAAGTGATCACAGCCGGATCGCTCGGGAAAGGTGAGAGGGTTTGGATTCTCGCGAAGATGCCCGAGACTGCGACTGTCGCGGAAGGCGACACGCTCGAGCAGTACATTCTGTTCGTCAACGCTCACGACGGTTCGGGTGCTATCAAAGTCATGCCGACGAGCGTGCGAGTAGAGTGTGCGAACACAATGCCGAACACGCGAGGGCGACGCGGGATCTCGATCCGACACACGAAGAACGCGAAGCAACGAGTGGCAGAAGTTAAGCGCGCACTCGGGCTGGCTGTGCAAGAGTTCGACGAGTTCGCGGATATGGCTCGCGAGTTGGCGGCGGCGGAAATGACAGTGTCGCCCGAGTCGTTCTTTGACGACGTGCTGGATCAGGCACTGACTAGCAACGTCGCGGGCGAGCGGGTGACGTCCGCGAAAATTCTCGACGGGACGATTCGCAAGGCAATCGGATCGGTTGTCAACGAGGAACTGCGAGATGCTGAACTGAAAAAGTTCGATCGCCACCTGAAGCGTCGTGCGTCGCTCATGGACGACATGCTCGCTCGCTTCGCCAACGAACGCTGCAACGGCAAAGAGTCGATCTCTGGCTCGATATGGGCTGCCGTAAACGCTGTCACGGAGAACCTTGACCACAGCCCGTTGTGGCAATTGAATAATCCCGAGTCGACTCGACAGAATCGCGCCGAGTCGCGGTTTGATTCCTTGCTGACGGGAACGGCAGCGGATCTCACCGAGTACACGTTGAGTGCCGCAAAGGCTCTGCTGAACTAAGCGAGTCGCTCGACTACGCTGCCACGAGTCCGATCGTGGCGGCGACTTGGGGCGATTTACCAACTTAAGGAGTGTCGAATGATCTACAGAATTGGAAGTGAGGGACTTGAGGGCAGTGGCTCGGTCAGTATCAGCGGCAATAGATGGTCGCTCGCAGACGATGGATACCTCGTCTATGAGGGTGGCCTGTCGGGCGCAATCAAGCTGGCGATCGACATCGAGGACGCGCACAATCCGGACGGGGGCGTCCAGGTGTACGAAGGCGTTCGCGACGGCTGGGGCGATCCTGTCTTACCTGCGGCTATTCTTTACCGACAGGTCTGGGACACGGACGACCCCGACGACTACTGGGAGTCGCTTTGCGACGAACATGGGCACAGTGTCGTCTCGTATCAAGTCGACAAGAACGGCGATCTTGAGGCGGTCATCCACTTAGATTGTCCCCTGCCTGCAACTGGAGGAATGCGTGATGACAATGCATGATCCAAGGCCGACTCTCATCGACACTGTGAACGAGGATCTTGCACCCATCCTTGCCAAGCATGGCATTCGCCATGTCTTGGAATCCTTGGGCGATACGCTGGAATACAATGCCCAGGAGTTCCTACGCCGGGCACCCGGTGCGATGGGTGACGCCCTGGCTAATGAGAGACTGGAGGCCGCACGACACGCACGTCAGGCTGCCGAATGGATCAACCGGTAAGCCGACGATCCCGTAAGGCAGCGTAGCCGAGCGACTCGACTACGCTGCCACGATCGGAATCGCGGCGGCGACTTGGGGCGATTTAACCACTTCTTTTAAGGGCGAACGCGATGACCCAACAAACACACGAATACCCAGTCGCCAAATTTGTCGACGGCGAGCGCACCGAGAATTTCTACGTCGCCAGTACCAGCCGCAGTGCGGCTGCCGCGACGATCTACAAAATGTGCAACGCGCCGCAGGCATTGCCAGGGGCGATCGCACTCGGGGCTTCGGGTTTCACGGTCCTCATAGATGGAGGCGTTACTAGTTACACGATTATGGACCACGATTATACCGACGACGTATTCGTCGGCCGATAGGCAGCGTTAACAACTGAAGGAATTTAGTCGAGTCGCTCGACTACGCTGCCACGAGTCCGATCGTGGCGGCGACTTGGGGCGATTTAGAAACGTTTTTTGAAAG
>Ga0310342_100000376_pt1 | contig 24648 bp, 19 predicted proteins | sample S15DNA20500_MG_FD_206155 | JGI IMG/M metagenome (GOLD analysis project Ga0310342, IMG submission 206155) | Marine microbial communities from station ALOHA, North Pacific Subtropical Gyre - S1503-DNA-20-500_MG | ecosystem: Environmental > Aquatic > Marine > Oceanic | place: Pacific Ocean: North...
AGCACCATAAGACCCTCCATTACCCCATCTAATACCGTCAGTCGTTGTTAAAGCCCCTGTAATTGTTGCTCCAGCAGCAGTAGTTTCAAATTTCTTAGAATTGTCATAATAGAGTTGTACTTCTGCTGAAGTATCAAATATAGCAGATGTATGACTAGAGTCTTGTATTTTTATATCTGCTGTACCGCCCCCATCAATAATATTGGTAGTCCCATCGTGATAAATTTTGAAGTCTTGAGAACCCCCAAATTCTATTTTCCCATTATCTGCAAAACCAATATTACCTACGGTCATTTTGTTAGTAGAAGCGTTGTAAGTCCAATCACTATCTACTCGTATATTCTCATTACCTGAAGTAGCGTCTACAAAAGTTGGATAATAAGTTACGTTACCTGAACCGTTTAATGTAACTGTAGTAGCAACAGAAGCTGTGGCTGCGTTACCTGTAGTATTTTGATCGCCTGTTGCATTAACGCCGGGCAAATTAATGTTTGCCGATCCATCAAAGGATACTCCTCCAATAGTTCGTGCTGTATGAAGTGTGGTGGCTGTATCAGCCCTTCCTGTAACATTACCAACTAAAGCTGCTTGTATAGTTCCAGCTGTAATTGTAAGGTCACCTGTAGAACTTCCTGTGGCTGTTGTCGTGCCAAATATAAATCTATCAGCACTTTCATCCCATGCCATAATAGCATTATCACCAGTAGAACCTCGTTCTATGATTATTCCTGCATCAGCTGTAGATGAACCAGCACCACTAGCAAGTTCTATTAGTCTATCCGTAATTGTTGTATTTGTTGAATTTACAGTAGTTGTTGTACCTGTAACACTTAAATTTCCAGCAGTAATTGTACCAGTTGTTGTAATATTACTAGAACCTGTATCTATACTCCCAAATCCAGATGTTATTGAACCCGCATTTAAGTTTCCAACAGAAGTTATTTGGGTTTGTGCAGCATCAACATTTAAGGTGTTTGTTGATAGGGTTAATCCTGTACCGCCTACTAAAGCAGTTTTAGACATAGCAATAGCAGCAGAAGCATTAACATCTGCATCAACAATTACCCCAGAACCAATAGCAGCTGTACCAGAAACATTACCTGACCCGTCAAAAGTTGCCGTCCACGTAACGTCACCCGTACTACTAATTGTTCTAGCTGTTTTTAATCGAGTCGCCCTAGCTGGTTCAACTTCATCCCAAGAATCATCGCCATCCCATCGAAACATTTTTTTAGTATCTGTTTCAATAAAAATACCACCCTTTTCATTGGCGGCAAGGGTTGGCTTTGCATCTGTTGAAAGACCAGCTAATGTAACTCCAAAATATTGAACTGCCATAAAAACCCCGTAAAAGCGTGATAAGTACTACTTTATTATACTTATTTGAATTTAAAAATAAAGCTTATCTATTCTAGTCTTATGATTTAGGATTATCAGATTTTACTTTAGCTATATGGTCTTGCCATGTAGTAGTATCATTAATTTTATCCCAATACATCATATCAAGTTGCTCGGCTATATCTTTATACTCTGTTTTTCTTGCCAATTTATAAGCGGCGTTTTGTTCATTATAAGCCGTCTTTAATTCTGCTAATTTTGTATTAACTGCTGACTCAGTAGGCATAGTAGCAGCAGGGTTCTTAATTTTTACGTTAGAATAAATTTCAGGTTGCTTTGCATCCACCCAAGTATACCAATTTTGATACTTATCTTTGTCAGCAATATCGGTATTAAATTCTCGTAAAGCATCCTGTATATCAGGTTCAAAATGAAAATATCTATTTACCATTTTATGTATCTCCTAATCTAATAAAGGTTGCGTGTGTTAGATTTGTAGTTGTGTTGCCTAATAAAGTAGTATTAGTTGCTATACTACTGCTGACAAACCTAAGTTTATCTTGGGATGTACTATCAACATCTATAATAGCTGAACAAGTTGCATTTTGTCTTAAACTAGCATTACCCGCATTACCCGTAGCAGCATTGGCTACAGTTGTGTATGAACTATTGTTTGAAGTAACTTGAATTTGAACTTGACAGGTAGTGTCTGCACCCCCAATATCAAAATCTCCAACTAACTCGACATACCAAATGCCTGTACTAGGAAAAGTGAAAACACCTATCCCATCCTTAGACATACCTGTTCCAATTTTATGGACAGCCCCTGCCATGTAATCGACTCTTTCCCAATCTGTTAAATTGCTATTATATCCGCCACTAGTAGAGGCAGATAATCTCCATTGATCCGCTTCTGTAATTCCTCCACCGCCACCAGCGTCTTCCCATTGTGGTGGCGAACTAGCCCCCTGAGAAGTCAATACTTGCCCATCAGTACCGTAGTTAGCCCCACCAATGCCAATTTGACCTGATGAAGCAATACGTAATCGTTCACTATTGTTAGTAACGAAGGTCATTAAGTCACCAGAAGAATCTCCGTATATTCTAGTTGTCCCTGATTCGCCGCCCCATCTGAGCATTTTTGTATTTAATAAAGATACATCGCTAGTACTTCCATAAATAAAAAGTGCATCCTGATTAGTACCCCCATCATTAACTCTAAAACCTATACCAAAATCTTGACCAACATTTCTAAAGTAGATGTTACCACTAGAATCGTTATAGATATTCCATTTTTCTACCCCGGTGTCCTTGCCTCTAAGCATTGAGAAGTTAGCTGAATCAATGATAGTGTCATAAAGAGAGGATAAAATAATACTCCCAGCACCTGACGCAGGACTTCCACCACTAGTCACCTTAATATCTAAATTTGCTGAAGAGCCTGAAGCCCTATACATATTAATAAGATTTGGGTCAAGTTCTAAATAATAGTTGTCATTATGTTGAACTCGTATTGATGAATCAGCATTTGTTCCATTATCAACTTTTAGAGGATTATTATTATAAGGAACTATAGTGCTATTAATCTGTATCTCAGCTACCTGTAAATTCGCCCATGCGTTAGATGAGTTAAGCATTGAGAATGTTCCAGAGTTATTGGAAATTCTTTGAACATCTGTTGTATTACCTATCATCCAACCGTTAGTTCCACCAACTCTTAATCCTGCTGAAGTCCATTGGGAATCAGTATGCCCAACATCATATATTGACCAAGGTGACCCTGACATAGCCACATGACCTTTCAGACGAATCATTCCATCATCATCTAGCATGATTCCTTTCTGCCAACCGTTTGCATCCCCTCCTGCCATGATGTACAAGTCATCACCATCTGCTTTAAATCCCGGTGGATAGCTTCCAGTTGAATCAGAGTCTAAAATTTGGACATATGCATTAGCATCAGAAGATTCAAACTTTGCTACCGTATCCGTACTTCCAGAATCTACATATAATGTTCCGTCATTAATAAATACGCTACCAGTAGCATCAATCTTAAAATACTCAGTAAATGTTTGTGCTGATCCTGCTGAAACAGCAGGGGCAGATTTAAATTTTAACTCCCCATTCTGTTGTTCTATATAGGAAGCTTCGTCATTGAGTATAGCGTTGAAACTTGAACTTCTTTGTACGGTGTTACTTCCTATCCACATTGACTGTCCTGCGGAAGCGGCTGTTCCAGTAAACAAGGTTCCTATTCCACCAAGTTGTAAGACAGTATTTCCTGACCAAGCGTTAGTATCAGGAACTACGCCAATTCCTACATCTCCAGCGGCGTTAATCCTCATCCTTTCATTTCCAGAGGGAGGGGTTAAACCAGTTCGGATAACAATATCGGCTAAAGCGTCTAAATAAACAGTATTAACGGCGTTATATATAGCCCCTATATTTGTACCATTATCCATCATAATCATCCCGCCACCATTAGTCGCATGATTTACTGATAGGAATGTATAGTTTGTTAAATTATAAGGAGAAGCTGTTCCAATTCCTACATTTCCATTTCCATCTATTGTTAATCTTGTATTAGTTTCAAGGTTTGCATGGTTTGAAATTTTAAAAACATCGCCAGCACTATTATCAGCACCTATTGCCCAAGTCGCTCCCGGAGCCTGAACCATTAATTTAGGGTCACCACCGTTAGCTTGTGCTTGTTTCGCTAATACAACTGCATGAGAACCAGAAGCACTAGTATGTAGATTTTCAACTAGTAGATAAGTGTTGTTATCTATAGTCCCTGAAAAATATCCAACATTTGTTGAACTTGCTGTAGTTGGGCCAGTAGCTGTAAAGGCTCCTGTAACAGTTGCTCCAGTAGTACTCGTGTTAAATCGTAAAACACTATCATCGTCATAAAGATAAACGCCGTCATCCTTAATAAAACGTGCTAGAAATTCAGAACCTATTCCAGTTGTAATTCTAACTTCCGCACCAGAAGTACCGATAAGAAGATTCCCTGCTCCATTTTCATAAATGATGCTATTGTTCGCATCGTGATAAATCTGTAAATCATTACTAGCACCAATATTTAATATGTCATTATCTCCAAGCGATACGTTTCCAGAGAATGTTGAATTACCAGTAACATCTAATGTATTCGTAGCTTCAATACTTTTCGCTTTAAAGTCTGCATAATTATCTATTGTTACGTTTCCAGCAGTTCCTCCAATTTCTGTTGTTGGAACTTGAACGGCAGAGAATTTAGTTGTAGACTCATCCCATATCAATCCCATGTTTGCGGAATTACCACGTTCAATAATTAATCCAGAGTCATATGCTGGGCTGCCTGATTGGTTTTTAGCCAGTACTATTAATGGGTCTTCAACTAATAAGTTAGCTACATTAGAAGTTATAGTATCCCCATTTACTGTTAAGTCTCCTGTAACAGTTAAATCATTTCCAATAGTTACGTCATTAGGTAATCCTATAGTAACTGCTCCTGTACTAGCAGATACATCTACTTCATTAGAAGTTCCTGCAACAGTAGCAACATAGTTTCCAGTTGTACCAGTACCTAATGTAATTTGTCCACCTCCCGCACTATTAGCATGTGTATGCCCAGCGTTTGCAAAGCTACCTATAGTTGGGGTGGTTAAAGTTTTGTTTGTTAAAGTTTCTGACAAAGCTGCTTGATATGTACTTAGAACAGCAATATCCATTCGTTTTAATGCACCAGCATCAGAAATTAATAATTCGTCTGTAGAAGCTAAACCAGTTGTTAATGCGGTATGTCCAGAAATAACATTCGCATTTAACATAGTATCTTCAACTGCTCCCGCCGCAATTGTTAAAGCGGTAGCTACATTAGCACTTCCATCCACACTTCCAGTACCAGTTACATCTCCTGTAAAAGATAAGGTTCGTGCTGTAGTCCACGCAGCAGCTGTTGTTGCTGTTGAAGCATTTCCTGTTAAGGCTCCAGTAAACGTAGTTGTTGTTAAATTATTTGTGCTTGGATTATATGTAATTCCTGCATCATACAATACTTGTTGAGCAGTTGTATTACTATTATCCAAGAAAGCCATAAATTGACTTTCATTTTCGGCATTAGCCGCAGCGATTACATTAGTAGATGTTGTAGCTGTTGCCGCATTACCCGAAGTATTTTGAGTACCCGATGCATTTACACCCGGTAAATTTATATTAGCTGAACCGTCAAAAGAAACCCCTCCAATGGTTCTAGCTGTAGTTAAGGTAGCCGCACTTGAAGCCGTAGTAGCATTACCAGCTAAAGCCCCCGTAAAAGTTTGCGCCCTTACTGTACCACTAGCTGTAGTATCAATAGAATAAGAAGGGCTAGCAGTATTTACCCCCAATCTATTATTGGTAGAATCCCATATAATAGCATTGGCATCGCTCATAAATCCACCAGAACCATCTGATAATTGGATATGTCCAATGCCTCCAGAGGCAACTGAGGTTGATGAAGCAGTATCTACTCTTTCAATAGTAATTACTGTTCCATTATCACTATTACCTATAGCGTTTAATGCTGCGCCACTTGTTTGTGTTAGTTGTACTGTTACATAATCTGACGCATCGTCAACATAAACGGTAGTCGATGCAGAAGAAATTGATGTTGCTTCAACTGAGTTAGCAACGATTCTATCTCTTAAAATAACATTGTTAGTACTAGCAGATGTGTCTCTATAAACAACATCCATTTGCCTATATCCTGATGAATTAGAGGCCCATTCTTGTTGAATAGTTATTTGGTAATATCCTGTACCGCCAATAGTAAAACGTTCTGTATTAGTACTGGCATTATGAAATGCTCCAACATCATATACTTCTGTCCATACTGTTGGAGTAGTAGCAGAATTATTACTAATACTATTGTTTGCGGATAAATATGCTTTTACACCCCTAAAGGCTCCACCACCCGCTAATGCTCCAGAGTTAGTTAATTTAACTTCTGTAGCCGAATCGCTTCTATAATAAAGTTCATTATCTGTTTTAGCATACACCATACCATAGCCTGATACAGCTGATGGTGTTGCTTGTTCTTTTAATGCTAATGAGTTATTTTTAATTTCAACATTAGAGGCTCCAGCGAAGCTATTACTGTTATTATATTGTATTTCATTTCCCGAACCTACTGCTTGACCACTAATACCTAAGTCGTCTAATGTTGATTTTTTAAGTTCACTATCAGTAGCGTCCCAAACCATTACATAGTCATTAGAAGTTGAAGTACTCCCGCTAATATCAGTTAAACCAGATATTATATTTGGATTAAGCATATCAGTTTCAACAGCGTCAGCTTGTATAGTTGAGGTTCCCGTTACGTTTGCAGTACCATCGAATGCAGCAGAAGTCCAAACAACATCTCCTGTCATTCCTATAGTTCTAGGGTTAGCCAAAGAAGTAGCTGATTCAGCAGTTCCTGTCACTACTCCAGAGAACCCACCTGAAGCAGTAAGTACTCCAGTACTAGGGTTGTAAGTTAAACCCGTATCAGTTTCTATTCCTTGTGTCCCAGTTGCCCCATCCACAAAAGTTACATATACAGTCTCATTTGTAGTGTTATTTGCAGTTGCCGTTATATTCGTAGCTTCAGTTGCAGTCGCTGCTAAAGCAATAGCGATATTACTAGTTCCATCAAAAGATGTACCGCCTATAGTTCTTGCTGTAGCCAAAGCAGTTGCTGTGCTAGCGTTACCAGATAATGCACCCTCAAATGTTGTGGCAACTATCGTTCCAGCAGTACCTGACACAACCTCACTACTAATAGTAGCATCGGGAATGACAGTAAACTTACCCGTAGAGTCATCATAGCCAAAAAATCCAATTTTCGCCGCAGAACCATTATGCCACCTAAATGAAATTCCTCGGTCTTTATTATCATCAGAACTAGGAGCAGATGTACCACCCAAATTAAAAATTGGGTCAGCAATAGTAACTGTTGTACTATTTACTGTAGTAGTAGTTCCTCCTACCGTTAAATTACCGGGAATCGAGATTGTTGTCCCTGACGCACCCATTGTTAGAGTGTTTGCTCCGACTGTATCAAATATTGTCTTATTCCCTGCTGTTAAATCTAAGTCTGTTAATGCTGTTAAAGCGGTTATTGTTCCACCTAGTGAAGTAGACGTACCACCTATTGTTATCGAACTATTTGCTAATTCTGCGTTTGCAACACCACCATCTTTAATGGTAACATCACCACTAGAAACTGCAAAATTTGCTGTGTTAAAAGACGCTACACCTTTATTAGAAGTTGAAGCATCCTCACCAGAAAAGGTAACTGTCCCAGAACTTTCTGCAACATCTAAACCTTCTCCTGCCGCAAATGTTATAGCACCCCCTAATGAAATAGCTGTAGTATTTGAACCATCTCCAACAGTTATATTGCTATTTACCAAAGCACTATTTGCTATATTAGTTACAGTATTATTACTAGCATTTATTGTTTTATTTGTAAGAGTATCAGTTGTATCTCTAGCAACTAATGTTCTAGTGCCTGTAGGTATAGTTACTGTACCTGAATTAGAGATACTAGAAATTGCAGGAAGTGTTAGTGCTTTATTTGTAAGCGTTTCATTTCCTGCTATAGTAGCAAGAGTACCAGTTGTAGGGAACGTAACATTTGTTGTTCCCGTTGTTGTTAATGTTAAAGCGTGACTGCCTGTTGTAAAAGCGTTTCCTAGAGTTAAATCTCCAGAAAGATCAAGTTCTCTGGCAGCATTATTAGGTTCAATCGTAACTATTCTATTAGCTGAGAATGCCGATGACCCTGCCGCTATTTGTAATTCGTAAGACGTTCCTGACTGTTTTATACCAAACGTTGTAATACCGTTAATTGTTCCGCTATCAATATTTACATTTGTTAAAACAGAACTTCCTAAGTTTTGGGAAGCACTCCAAGTTAAACTTCCACCAACTGTTCCACTATTAACTGTTAAAGAGGACGCTGTTACTCCCGCAACAGTTCCGCCTGTGATATCAAAATTACTTCCCTCAATTTCATTACTGCCCGCTGTTAGTTTTCCACCTAAAGTAAAGGCATTTATATTGGTTGGTGTAATTGTATTAACAGTTAAAGTATTACTAGTTGCGTTATATTCAAATCCTGCTTCATCTGATAATAAGCCGCTTGTGCCTGTATATATAACACGCCCCGCTGCCATATCGTCCGCAGTTAGTGTGGCGGCTCTAAAATTATGCGCCCCTATATCTAAATTACCTGTAGCAGTTAGAGCATTTACTCTATAAATACTAACCACATCATTTGAATTATCGCCTATAGAAATTGCGTCATTATCGCCTGTGAGTGAATCTATAGCAAGATTACCAATATTTAAAATGGCATCATCACTAAAGTTTAATCCTGAAACTGAGTCAAGAATTAATTCCCCACTAGTCGCACTAATTGTATTACCATTAATAGTTATATTATCAACGGTAAGTTGTCCACCTGTGATTGTTCCTGTTGTTGTGATAGCGGATGATCCTGTATCAATAGAACCAAAGCCACTAGTAATTGAACCGCTATTTAAGGCTCCTGTGGCGGTCAGAGAGGAGTTTACAATGTTAGACCCTAATGTAGTAGCATTTAAAACAGATACGTTGTTTATTTTAAAAACTTTACCTGTAGGAATATTCCAATCTTGATTAGAAGTCCAATTATCGTTTGTATTATCCCAAATAATTGTTTTATCTGAAGCCCCTTTTAAGGTAATACCACCACCATCGGCAGTACTATCTGAAGGAGAACCTACAGAGCCTATAACGATGTTTTTATCATCAACATCTAAAGTTGTAGAATTTATTGTTGTAGTTGTTCCATCAACAGTTAGCCCCCCTGAAATACGTACTACACCAGACCCTTTAGGTGTTAATGTAATACCTACATTAGTATCATCCCCTAATGCTGTAATTGAAGGCGCATTTCCTGTAGCCGAATTAGTAACGGATAAGTGATTTACCGCACTTGATGTAGGAGTAAAAACAAATTGTTCGTTACCATTTGTATCTACAATTGTAGTAAATATGGGGTTGCTAAAACTTTTATTCGTTAAAGTTTGGGTAGCATTAGATATAAGGATTTCACCATCTGCTGACATAACGGGTAATGATGCTGTATAAGTTTGACTCGCACCAGACTGATCACCTTTAGAGATGATAATACCGTATGTTTCACTAGCAGCTTTTATTAGAAGCTGAGTTTGAACCGTTAAATTATCAATTTCTGAATTATCAAAAAATCCGGGGCGGTCAAATAAATTACCCCCCGCACCAGATGATAACCCACCCATTCCTCTACGGATCGGCATTGGTTACCTCCCCCAAATAATACCTCTTATTCGGACATTAGTATTGCTGGCTCTTCTAACACTAATCTTGTTTGATATCCATACTGAATCATCAAAGTAACCTTCATCTTGGGGAACTAACATGGTTGATGTAGTTGCATCCCCGTCAAACTCTACATAGGCATCGCCTAACTCTACTATAAAAGAAATCTTGTTACACTCTTCCATATTTGCTGCTACGTCAACTGCTGTCTCAGCATTAGCTGATGTAGTTACATATGTAAAAGATTTATGACGGCTATAGTTTTGAAGTAATTCTATTTCCTGTCGCCAAGGTTGTTTAGTTGTCATTTGATTCTCCCGATTTCTTTTTAAACTTTAACAATGTCGGAGGAGAATTCCCCAAATATTGTGTTCGTATATTTTCTTTTGCTAATGGCATAGAAAATTTTTCTCTTGCCATAATAGACCCCATTGATAAATAACGGGGCTGCGTCAATTCCTTACGATATTCCGCATTTACTTTTTGTAAATAATTACGTTCCTTCATAAGTTCATCAATTGTGTCCCCCATTTCGGAAACAGTATTTTTTAAATCATTTACAATTGATGTTGCCGCACTACTTTTCTTACGAGAAGTATTCCCGTCTTTTTCTAACTTAGTAATCCAGTTTCGTAAACGGTCTTCAATAATAGCCGTTTGCTCCACTTGAATCTTTGCTTCATCTGCTTCTTTCTGCCAATAGTTTCGATTATCTCTTAATTGGTAGACTTCTTTTTCTAGTTCTTGTTTTATTTTACTATTATCATCACTAAAAGTTTTTATTCTTTCAAATTGATTTTTTAAAGCATTAAACTCTTCTGAAATTGAAACTTGATGAGACGTTGCTTTAGCTTCGGAAGCTGTTAATGCAGCATTCTCTACAAGTAAACCTTCTACTTGATTTGTCACTCTATCTAAATCATTTTTTAATTTTGCTGTTTGTTCAATGTGATTCATTACATCGTTTTGTAATGCATCGGCTCTAGAAGTCTGAGTTCTTACTGACTCTTCTAGAGGAGATATTCGCTCTAATTCTTTTATATAATATTCAATATCAGTTTCATGTAATTTAACCACATCTTTTACTTTGTCTAACTCTAGTTGAACTTCACGGCGACTTTCCTCTACTGCTATTTGTCTATTAACAGCGGCATCTCGTTCAGACAACAAAGTAGTTTGATCGACTAACTGCTGTTCTAAGGTTTTAATTAATTCTTCTAATTGTGATATTTTAGATTCATTTTGAACAATTAAAGGTGATCTATTATTTGCAACAGCGATTTTTGGTTTTTCAAAAAATTTATCCAGTTTCATTGGTATCAGTATCTTCTAAAGGTGTTCCTGCATAGTAGGGATTTCCTGAAAATTCTTTAGCTAACGATAAGTTTTTAATCCAATCAAATGTTTGCTCATGTCTAGATACCATAGTAGTAGAACCTTTAGAATCAACAACAGAAATATCCCCCTCCATTAATCCTTCTAAATCAGACGAATATGCGGGATTAATTTCAAAGAAAGATAATTCATTAATTGCTTCTTTATATATATAATCTGCTACATGAACATCTTTAGCATAGGGTTCCTGTTTAAAAAATAAAGGAATATAATAAATTTTCGGAAGTTGGATTTCTGGTTCTTTAACTTCCTTTTTTACCGCCGTCTTTTTTGCTGTGGCGTTTTGTCGCTTCTTCGGCGATTTGGGTTGCTCTGCTTTTGCCATGAATTGTACCTCGCTTTTCTCTTTGTGAGACATCTACATCAGTACGTCCAATACGACCTTTAGTTTCACCTCTAACACGCCCTTTACCATGACCACTAACGGTTCGTTCATGAACTCCTGTGCCTGTACCTCGTATTCGTTTTTTACCACCTCTTACAAGAACTTCCTTACCAGCATTTTCTGAATTTTGCCAACGCCTAGAAACAACATTAAAAATCATTCCCGGTTTTGGAGCAGTAGGTAGTATCTTAGAAATAGGTATATCTTCTTTCTGTACGTCTACACCATTAGAAGGAGTAGTTCGTCTAATATAGGTATCATTAGAATCTTTAAAGAATGATTTTAATTGATCCATAGAAGAATCTTTTTTAACTCCACGGCGCATCTGTTGCCGTATTTGTCTTTCAAACTCCCGCTGTTGGGCTGGAGTCATACCTGTTTGTCTATCCATAATATCTTGAATATCCCCACCTAACCACCAGCCACCTAAAGCGGCTAATGCAGGAGATATTTTCTTTTCCATCCATTCTTTGAAGACACGATGTTTAGGTGAAGTTTTGTGTTGTTCGTCCGCATTTTCGGGAGAGTACGAATTCATGAATTCATCAACGTCCCCGACAGATTCCATGCTCTTTCGATTATAAGGATTGTGCTGTATTCCAGCGACAATCTTACCCATCAAACTTCGTTTTTCTTCTTCGGATGCACTAGGGTCTACATGTTCGTCCCATAGTGGATTTCGGCTATTGCCCTCAACTATAGCACGGGCTAAACCCCAAGGATTTTTTACCTTTTTAGCTTTATATAAATTTTGCAAATTGTCCATCGAATCCATATGTCACCTGTTATATTATACTCTTTTTCTCCAAAATCTCCTCTACCTTCTTCTTTCGTGTAAGATGGTGATCTTCTGATGCATATGCTTTGACAAATCTTTGTAAAGCATCATCTGAATCCAAACTCTTTTTACTAAATGGATTTAAGCTTGATAACGCACTTGATACAGCACCTGAAACAGCACTATCCATATCTGCCGCAGTTGGGGCTTTCTTTTGCCCCGCTTTAAAAGCCTGTGCTGCTTCTGCTTTAAAACCTTTATAAGCAGCTACTTTAGACGCAATCCCTGATTTAGGATTAGGATGTGCTTTATTCGCCCCATTAAACCCTGCTCTTTTTCCTATATTAGTACCTTTAGTAGGATGTGAAAAATTTGGTATATGTTGAACTCCTTCATGCCCATCCAAATGTCCTGATTCTGTTAAAGCATGGGCTAAAGAATTTTCTACCACATCATTATGTGAAGCAAAACCACTTTTTCCGGGAGTGGCTCCTGCCTTTCCAACACCCATTAAATTTCCTGATCCATGTAGCAAGAAATTTTTGTCTGAGCCTCCTCCAGATTCATTAAAGGCAAATGGGTTTTCTCCCCCATGTGAAGAGGAGATTAGGCTAGCATCATGCGCCCCATGCCCACCATGTAATTCATCAAGAGTCTCTTTCTTAATCCAATGTCGAGTTTCTTCATGCCATACATATCCTTCAGCCATCTTTTTTCTAGCAACTTCAGGATCAGGTGGCCCTTGTTTAGGTTTCTCATCTTCATGATGATCCCCTATAATAGCAGAAACATCCGCTCCAGATGCCTCTAATTTATCCAACATTTTACCCGCTTCTTCATCATCTCCTTTTGCGGTAGCTGCTTTATAGCTATCGGCTAAGAATTTTTGATGTGGGTCTAATGTTTCAAGTGAATGATGTGTACCTAATGCATGTCCTTTACCTGTATGGAAAGATTGTTTTTTATGCTCACCATGTGGTTTAACATCATTATCTTTATGACCTAATTTTTTAGCCCGTCCATCATCACCCATTGCAACTTTGGTATCTGTTGTAGGTTTTCCATCTTCATCAAATTCTGTAAATTTATTATATGAACCATGATGAAATGAATCTTCTCGTGATTGCCTATGTTTAGAATCTTGACTTGTTAACAAATCCTTATAATTAGTATGTTTATCGTGATCCTTTAAATCTGCTGTATGAGCAGCGTCCATATGTTCAGGAGAACCGAAATTTTCTCCATGTTCTTTCATTTCGTCTTCTAATTTATTAAAGTCAGCCCCATGTTCAGAAGCCTCTACTAATAATTTTTTCATTATTTGTTTTGTAGAAGCCTTCATTTTATCGCCGTATTTTTCTTTATGTGCTAATAATTCACGAGCATGATGTGTTGCTGTTACAGAAGAAAAATTATCATCTTCTGATAATTTCTTTAAATCTCCAAGCTTATGGGGAAGCGAATTAGCCTCTTCCACAGCTTGTTGTTCGTCTTTTTCTGACTGTGCAGCAGTTTCAGCTGCCTCTTGCTCAGTCTGTTTTTTCTCTTGTTTAATTTGTTCTGCTTGTTCTTTTTCGGCATTTTTAGCTTTGTCCTTAATTTTATTAAGCACTCCACCTATAACATGTTGTTTATAAGCCCCCGCAACTTCTTTAGGATTTTCATCTAACCACTCACCATATAGTTGAGCATCTTCATTATCTAAATCATCCCCAAAAATAGCAGACATAACTTTTTCTTTTTTAGCATTATGTTTTTGTGTTACTTGATCTTCTTCATCTGAAGAAGGCGTTTGAGGTGTTGTAACTTCAGGTTCTTCTGTACTAGGTGTAGTAGCCGTAGTTTCAGTTTCTTCAGGGCTAGCAACTGGAGTTGTAGGAGTTTCTGTAGTAGTCGCTGTTGGAGTTACAGTATCTTCCTCATCTGGTGTAGATGTAGGTTTAGACGTACTTATTTCAGGAGCATGAACTTGTCCATGTCCTTTATTTTCAATCATTTTTTCAGCAACTTTTTGGGAACTATATCCCACTCCCGCTGAACTATCTGAAATTGTGCCTATATATTTTTTATCTCCTTGAGTGGCACTAGCCAAACCCTCCGCCTGTTCTGCCGTAGCTTCTTTAACATGCGTAGTAGAATATTGACCATCTTCGTTTTGATGGATTACCATATGTGTACCCGGAGTAGACTCCGTGCCGTAATCTGAATCGTGGAAACTTTCCTCAGAAGGTGGCGTTGGAATAGTAGAAGCTTCACCTCCCATTGCATCTGAAAAAATCTTTTCTTTAACCTCTGTAAAATTAGGTGAATTCCACGGCGCATCAGGATGGCTAGGGTCTTGTCCAGTATGTTCCCACATAGATTGTAATTGAGAAATAGGATGTTTGTGTACATCAATTTGATCAGCTATGTACTCATACATTTCAGGAGCCTGATTTTTGATTAAATCAGACATTATCTTAGGGTTCTCAGCGATTTTTTTCGCCCCCATTCCATAACTACTCTTTAAATCTTCTAATGCTCCTATAGCAGAAGCAAAACCTTCTTGAGTGCCATCTCCGTTATTAAAAGAGTGTTCTATATTTTCAATCGCCTTATGTAATTGATGAATAGATTTTACTACGGGATGATCATCTAAATAGGGTATTTCAGGATATCCTTGGGCAATTTTGTCTCCTACGATACCTGAAAGAACGGAAGATTTATGTTCATCAGATACGTTAAATAATACATTATCTACCATATCAGAAGAAGACGTACCAAATTGATCCAAATCATTAAATTTACCTAATGAGTCTAATAACTTACTATGTAAGTTATTTTTTATTGACTGAGGCGCATCCTCTTCATAAGCTGCACCTAACATACTTCCTGCATTATTAATCTCGTCCCAAGCGTTTACAGTAGAAGATTGATCCGAAATAGGTTCCTGTTCTTCTTCAGGTATAGGTACAGCAGGAACTCCTTCTGGTTTAGCTGATTCTATTTGATGTTCTAAACCCTCATCAAAGTCTTTTAAAGGTTTAAAAACATCGTTAATTTTTTCTTGTATTATTTTTTCATTATGGTATTCCCCCGTATCCATATTTTTTCCGGGAAGTAAACCAAATTTTTCAACAATATTATGTAAACCATCTATTGTAACAACATAAGCATTTGTTTTTTTGTGGTAATACATATGTTCCTTATGCCCCCACCCATCACTTTTAGCATGGTGCATAAGCATTGTACCTAATGGTGTCATAGCCCCATCTACAGTACATAACCCATGTGCTACCCCATCTTTAATTGTGGAATGATAACCATTTAAATGGCCTCCCCACATAACATATTTAGCATCTTTATCTTTCTTAACATCATTTGAGTAAATTTCTTTTGCGGCTTCTGCGTTATCAGGAATAGAATCATTTTCTACAGAATCACTAGTAGCTAATATTTCAGCTTCTTCAACTTTTTGTTGAGCAACCTCTTTTTCCTTGTCAATTTTTGCTTGTTGATGCTGTGCTTTCTGTTCAGGAGTAATATCATATCTACCCCCTTCTAAACTTACATAATTATGTAAACCATGTAAAATTTGAGCAACAGTATAATTTTCTAAATCAGCAGAAGAAATTGTATCAGTATTGGACTGAGGTTCATTTCCTTCAATCATACTATGGTATAATCTACCTGAACTTTTATCGGGGAAAGGATTCTTCCATTGTTCAGAATTTCCCCCCGTAAACTTCAATTTATTTGTTCCACCTAATTGAACAGTTTCCAAACGTCCCATCTTTTTTAGAGCCGCATTAATATTATCTACGGTAGCTGGTGATTCCAAATCAGGTTTTTTGTTCTTACCATAAAAATCCTTTAAGGAACTTTTTATGGTGGGAGCCTGATACGCTGGAGGTAAATCATATCCAGCACTATTCAATCCCGTAACTAATTTCTTAGCCATAGCGGGAGTAATTTTTAACTGTTCCTTTAAACCCTCATGTGTCGCAATACCATGTGCAATGGAGTTTAACCATGAATGATCTTCTGGATCAGTATCAGGGTCATTATAATGATTCTGGGCTAATTCCATTAAACCTTGAGCGGATTCTAAAGGCATACCATTTGATTGAAGTGTACCAATAAATTCTTGAACTGCTTCAGGTAATGTTGCCATATTAGCCATAGCCCCTATATGTTTGTCAATATCCCCTGACATAGCAGAACCTAAATTATTATAATAAGCTTTCATTAAAGTAACTGTTTGAGATAGAAAAGACGATAGATTAGTTACAGCAGATTTAATCGAAGAAGAGTCATCGGCTGCCATAGCTAATGCCCGTACATTGTTGTGATGCTGTCTAGCACGATATTCGGCTTCGCCCCGTGCCTCATCTTCTCGACCAATGTACTCTGGGTCTTTTATTAATCGTCTAAATATGTCGTTAGCAGTAACCATAGATCACCTAGTTCGTATTATTTATTATACTAGAATGAATCTTATTCCACTCCTCATCATGGGCATCTGTGTCTATAGAGTCTCTATGTGAGTCGTCTATAGAAAGATCGGGTTTATTGATTAGATACTCTACTCTGGGATCAATTTTATATGACCCTTTTTGTAAAGCTTTCCATTCAGATAAATATTCATCCATAGCAGCGTCAGCCGTTTCAGGATGCTCTTCTTTCATCCATTTCATTATACTATTCCTTCTATGTTTTAGTGACTCTAAAACTTTTGGTTTCATGTTGTCTTTAATCCCAGACTCCATAACCATTTGCTCTAGTTTTTCTTCCGTACCTACTCCATGTAACATTGCTTTATACGAATCATGTAAAGCTTCTTTGGGCATTGACTTAAATAAATGCGCCGCAGAAGGATTTATATCTGAAGATCGCATAGTTTTTAATTCTTCTAAAGGTTCATTACTATTAGTTTTAAAAAATTGTTGTTTACTTGGATAACCTAACCCAGACATATACAATGATCCACCATGATCTATCCTATACATCTTGCCATCTTTTCCTTGAATTATATTCCCATACGGACGTTTTACTCCCGCTCCTGCTACATCCCAATTAGATAATACACAATCCATCAAAAATCCTTTATGGATATCTGGATGGTTTTCTAATTCAGGAGGCTGATAAGATTTATCATTCTCTTTTCCAAAGTATTTTCCATCTTCAACCCAAGATGACTTCAAGGCTTGACTATTATCCCAATTGATTAATTCTGTGTCGGCTACAGGAATTCCTGCGGCTTTATACAGCTGATTAGACAAATGTTCAACAGCATTCTGTTCTTCAGAGCCGTGTTTAATATAAAAGGCATTTCCCGAACTATCTGTATACTTTTGAGCATCGGTTTCTCCTAACACTTCCCCTGTTGGGGTGAATTGATCTTTAGCATTAACATTAGGACTATTAACAGCGTGATACCAAGGCCCATGTGGGGTTTCTGTTCCAATGTCCCACATATCAGGAACTTCGTAGCCATTAGCCGTAGGAGAAAGCTTCCAATCAGGGGATTTAATTAGATGTCCATTATTTTTTGTACCATAATAAACCTGTGCTTTAGCAGTTGGGTCAGCTATCGTAACAACTTCTTTTTCTCCTGAAAAATTTGTACGTTGTATGGGTAAAGATAAAACTCTATGTTTTGCAACTTTTTCGGCAATAATATAATTACCTTTAGCAAAACTATTAGCAGTATTTATATCTACAGAATATCCTGAAACAGGTCTAGCATGTACTCTAGTTTTGAATCCTTTAGAGGTTTCGTTTGAAGCATCTTCTGTCATACCGTTTTTAATTAATGTTTGTTTAGTAGCCCCTTTACCTGACCCTGTCCCAATATCCCCACCTATTTCACGGGCTGCTTGAGTACCTCGATATAAAATAACATGATCGGAATTAGGAGCAATAGCATCTAAAACACTTCTATTAATACGAGTTTGAAATTTCACGTAATCCCGTATCATTTTACGCCCTAATTCTTTTGAATCAGCAGCGTCTACTGAGGTTGAATCAGCGATTCTTTTGCCCCAAAACTCGATACTACTGTCAATACTACCCTGATGGTGTTTTTGTTTGTCTCTAGCACTAGTAGCCCGTTCCGCTATCATTACCCACGGAGCAACTTTTTTATTGCCCATCTTGAGAGTTTTTTCGCCCTCAAAATCAAATTTTTCACCCTCTACCATAGTATCAAATTCAGGATGATACTTGTCAGAAAGCTGCCCTGTTGCAGAACCCCCCGCTTTCCATTGTTGATAAGCATCAATAATCTCGTTCATTTCATCAAAATTTCTATAAACAGGATTACCTGAAGTATCTACATTAGCGGCAATCGCATTTCCAGCTATATAATTATCAGGAATACCATGTAATTCACCAACAATATCATTTATGACACTCCCTAATGTACTTTCATGAGAACCTGTATATGAACTATCCAATTCATCATGGAAGGCTCTCATAATGGATTTGTCTGAATTAGGCATGGTTCCGTATATTTTAGACCATCCGTCTAACAACCCTCTCATAGCATCCCCAATTTGACTAGCATTTGTGGTAGTTCCAAATTTATCTGATGGTGACGTATTACTATCAGGATTTAAAAAAGAATATCTTAAAATATCTCGTATCTTTGAATATTTTTTATCCTTATAAAATTCTTTTGGAAATTCTCCCGCATTAGCAAATACTTCATCATGTAAATCGGTGAAAGCTTTTTTAACATCTGTTAAATTATTATCCTCAAAAGTTTTTAAAAACTCTAAAGCCGTATCAACTTTTGATGCATGATTATCATTTTTTTCTTTTGTATGTATTGCCATATGTAATGCCATTACATCCCTATGCGCCCCTTCTTTAGACCAATCGTTAGGTCGATCTTTTTTATCAGGCACTAAATGCTTTATGGCTTCTTTAGGCGAAGCCCATTTTATATCTGATGTTTCTGATCCGAAAGAACCTGTATCCTCTTTGACTTTCATCAGAAAATATTTATTGTTACTTTGCCCTTCTTTTTTGAAGGAGCCGGGGATAGCTTGAACTATCTCACATTTCATACCTGTTTCTTCTTCGACTTCTCGTATGGCAGCATCAGTAGGGTCTTCATTTGGATCAGCCCCACCTTTAGCAAATGTCCATCTGTTACCAAAACCCGAACCTTTGGGGGAACGTAAAAGAATTTCACCTTTTTCGTTAAAAACAATTCCACCATAACGAGTTGGTAAATTAGGGTCGGGTGCTAAAGCATCGTCCTTGCCATTATGATCTAAGGCACGTACATCAATAAAATCTTTACCCTTAGACCCCTGTTGAACCAAACTTGATAATTCATCAGGTATTTGACCACCGGGAAAAGAAGAAGCATATTTACGATATTGAGGTGGAACTTCTTGCCCCTTAACCCCAATTGTAGAAGAACCAATACTAGTTAAATTATCTATAAAACTTGGATCATTACCTTCGTCATCGTCATCAGCTTTAGTTAAATAATGAGAAACGACATTTTTCCCTGTATGGGTTTGTGTTACATATTGTTCTAATTTAGATATTTTATTCATACTATCCTATTATATATAATATATATAAATATATATATAATATTATATACCTTTTATATTATATATTTTAAATGTATTTAATAACTCTTTATAATTATTAACACCTAATATTTCTTTAATTATATCTAAGTATATCTTAATAAACTTAGGGCCATGATAATCAATGTGTTTTTTCTGATATGTTATCACATGTGCCATCTCATGGCAAATATACGATTCATTCATCGCAAATTCTGGCAATATAATTGTATGTGCCATACCTTTTGCTACAGGAAAAACCTCTCCTTCTTTATCAGTTGCGTTAAATTGACAATAGGGTTTTTCGATTTTCGCCCATTTAGATATCCTAGTTATTAGTTTATCCGCTTCTTTCACCGAAAGATGTTTGCCTTGCAACCAAAAACTACAGATTTCTTCGGCATCGTAGACTGCTTGTCTTTGATAATCCTCCATAAATGATAATTTTTAAGAATCGCTATTTTTGCGAGAGGGTAGTATTTCGGTTCCATATTCACCCCTCATTATTAAATCAGATAATACCTTACCAATGCTCGGCTTTTTCGTGGATTTCCACCAAAATATCTTCCTCAACATACTGTATAAACTCCTCTGGCTTAAAAACTTTCCCAAATTTTTTTAGATAGATTCTTGAATCTTGACTTCTATCATCAATTGCTATATCTTGTATTGTACTCATGTGAAGTAAGGAAGAAAATTTACTGCCTGTTTTATATATTGTAAGATTTTGCAGAAATGTATCCGCAATTAGGGTTGCCCAATGGGAACCCGTTCCTGACCAGACTATAAGCTGGTCTTGCGGATAACAACTCTGCCATCTTTCTAATGCATTAATCAGAGCATAATTTACCCGATAACTATCGGTATCCTTTAAATTCCATGTATGCTGATCCCTGTATAATATAAGGGTATCATCTACATCTATAAATAACTTCACTTGACAAGACACTCCTTTATACATTATACTGATTTATGTATAAAGATTCAAGGAAGGAAGATAATGGCTTATGTTAAAATTGGAAGACCCGATTTATTCGGGGAAGAATTAAAATATCTACGATTAGAGTACAATCACACAAGGAAACGTAGAAAGACGATAGAACGGCGTATTACCAGTTTGGTTAAGCGTCACATCCCTTTCTTCGTAAAAACCTCTATTTTGACCTCTGAGGACTATTGGTTTGTGGATAGTGGTGGTTGGGTCTTTCAGCATGAGTCTGAAACGATGCAAGATAGGGGAGAATTATTGGGGCATGTAAAAAATTGCTTCCCGTTTATGGGTGGCCCTAGACCAATATGGAAAGAAAGAAAGCCATTAAATCGGCGGAGGAGTATAAAACGAGGATTTTAACGAAAAGGAAACTACCAGTTATCGCTGCATTAGTAAGTGTCTTACATTTTTTTGAAGATGCTTTGTTAATCATACTCGGTAGATACACAGAATTAAATATTTTTATACTGTTTATTGCTACTATAATATTCGGTGTAGTAATAGCAGCTATAGCAAGAATTTCATTTGTACGCAAATGGTTAGGAAAATAAATGTATGAATACAAAGTAAAAGTTACAAGAGTTGTTGATGGAGACACCGTTGATGCGGATATTAATCTAGGATTTGATATTGTCTATAAAGAGCGAATCAGGTTAATGGGTATTGATACTCCAGAAAGTCGTACTCGTAACAAGAAAGAGAAAAAACTTGGATTAGAAGCTAAAGCAAGGTTAAAGGAACTATGTAAAATGTTCAAAAATAATCTTGTTATAAAGACATCCAAGGACGGTAAGGGAAAGTTTGGAAGGGTTTTGGGCGAACTTGTTACAGAGGATAATGTAAACCTAAATGGGCTTCTGATAGAAGAAGGACATGCACGACCATACATGGGTGGGTCTAAAGGGGAACCTTGGACTAAATCCGAAGGAGATGCTTGGTATCGGTGGACTCCCAACGGTTATAAACTAATGGAGGAGTAACTATGCCTGATTTAGAGGACAAAGTTCCTAATAAGGAATATAAATGCAAAAATAAATTTTGTTATGTCTACAATGTGCTACAGTCATTACCACCCGATAGGGAACCAGACTGCCACAACTGCAATCTACCCATGAAAGAAGCTATTTAATAGATATTCTTCATGCGCCTGTTTCGTAAATCTTCTTCGACTCGTAAGTCTTTGGAACTTAAAAACAGATTAGGGATTATAGCTAAGAAAATAAACAAACCTACAAAAAACATAATATCTATAATGGTCAAGTATGAACCTCCAATTGATCTAGTATATCATATTATACGATAGATATTCATGAAAATTATTTCATATATTAATAGTATAGCATAGAAAGGAGTTTAGCATGATAGATGCAATAATAGTCGTTTCAGGTACATTATGGCTTCTGCTAGTAGCTGGTGTATGTGGATATTACTACGGTAGGTGGAAACACCGTCAAACATATGGTAAATATAATATTCTAGTACGTCAGTCACGAAACCCCCAAAAATTTACTCTGTCTAGAATCTTAGGGAAGTTTATTGGCTAGGAGTCCCATGTTGTTTTACTACAACGGGGGGTATACTACTGCTACCCCCACACCTGTATATACCCAGCTAAGAAAAGTTTTTTATTTTAGGCAACAAAAAACCCCCAGTACCTAAGTACTGAGGGCTAAGTTAAATAAGGGCTAGTTTATTTACTCTGTAGGGTAGGGTTCAAACTCTCGTTGTACCGCACCAGTTACAGAGGCTTCGGCGGTGGTTGCCACCTTGCGTTCAAAGGAACCGAAAGGTAATTGATAGCCTTTGGGAAAAGCATATAGCCAATAGGTATTAGCCGTATCTAATAATCGATCCTCATCAGGGTATAATTCTATCGCCTCAACATCTGTACCCAAGATGTCATTTTTAATATACTGGAGATGTCGCCAATCGTGGATTGGTTTTCGATCCCTTCGGGTAATTGCTAGTTCAGTAATCGTAGCCCCAACGCCTTCGTTATATTTAACGCTGACTATTTGGCAATTATATAAATCGTTATTATACATTACCTGACTATCATATTCACGAACCATTTTCTTAGCGTCCGACTTGGACAGTTTCGGGAACCACTCCATATAGTCACGCCAAGTAGCTTTACGACCCAATTGCCAATGAATGCGATTCTTTGGATCGACCAGTTTCATTCTCTGCCATACCATACCTAACCTCCTATGGTAACTCAGTTTATCTAACCTGATACTATTTTATAACAGGTATTTAAAAATGTCAACCCCCCAAATATATAGAACATATGTCCTATACACTCGCTTTCAGTTCAAAGAAACACTTGTCACATACTGCATCATAACCTTTCATATGTTCGTGGTATACTCCATCTCCCATAGTATCTTGCCAATACATCTCATCAGCCCATAGCTGTACAGAGCCACATCTGTCACATTGGTTATAATCTTCAGATACTGTTACTGTTTTGCCATTGACTGTAAACTCTCTAGTAGCCATGCTATACACTCGCTTTCATAGTGCCTTTAACATATACTATCTTACCGCTTTGAATGCGTCCCACAAGCCGTATAAGGCGTTTATTTGCTTTCATGGTGTCCTAACCCCTTTCAATTTAAATAAGGGGGCTTTCGCCCCCCTGATGTTAATCAAGATATCTTTCGTAGTCTAGCCCCCGATCATTATACATGTCTCGGAGATTATCCATTGTGATCATGGATAGGTAGTGTTCACCAAGATAGTCGCCGTGTTCTTCGATAACCCCCTCTTGGAATCTCTCTACCCATTCATCAAAACTTATGTTACTCATATCTAACCCCTTTATTTAACTTTATGAATATATTATAAGGCTTGGTTAAATAAAAGTCAACACTTTTTGAGGGCAATTTTTAAGCAATTTATATAAAGAAAAAACCCTACCCTAATTAAAGGGTAGGGACATGGTGAGAACAGCGGGTTAGGTTCTGAACCCACCTTCTACACATAAGTGTATTCAATTAATAATACGCTACGCCTCGTTCAAGAATAGAATCTTTAGGTTCTTTAGGTAACCATGTAATAACGCTACAAGTTAAACATTGAATATAAGGCATTTTATATTCGTCTGTATCTTTTCTATGCGTTGTCATAGCGACACATTTTTTACATTTAGCTTTACCCAATCTAAAAGCCCTATCTTTTACATAATTCATAATCTAACCCCTTTACTATGCTATTGAAAAATCTGTATGAAGTGCCTGTATTGGTTCTTCACCTTCTGATTTTAGCACAAACAATATACTATTGTCAAGTCCTTCAACTGGCACACGATCTAAATCAGTATACATATTGAACATGGCAATTACTTGGTGTGTGCCACCCTGTGTAAAGTTTCCTTGTTCGTCTGTCTGCCAATGTAAATATACATTATCGCCTTTATTTATATGAGTCATTTTAATACCACCTATCATTTTTAAATACTGATTTACTTGCCCGATTTCTGGCTTCGTTATCTCTGCCATGTATATGACAGGGGAATATATTTTGCCAAAGCATATGAATGAATTGTCTACTAAATAACCCATATGGTTTACCGCATACGCCACAGAAGTGATACGGCTTTACTTTTTTTCGTGTATGTATTGTCATTTGTCTAACCCCTTAGATTTTTATTGATTAATATAAATATACCAGAATGAATTTTATTTGTCAACCCCCCTCCGTCTAAGTATTTTTACTTAGCGAAATAATTATACTACGCAGCGAACAAAAATTTCTGGCAGCAGGAGGGAGGAAATAAAAAATTTATGATATATCATATACGGGTATTTACGGAGGCTGCGGAAGCGGCAGC
>Ga0310342_100000378_pt1 | contig 24610 bp, 45 predicted proteins | sample S15DNA20500_MG_FD_206155 | JGI IMG/M metagenome (GOLD analysis project Ga0310342, IMG submission 206155) | Marine microbial communities from station ALOHA, North Pacific Subtropical Gyre - S1503-DNA-20-500_MG | ecosystem: Environmental > Aquatic > Marine > Oceanic | place: Pacific Ocean: North...
GATAATACTAACCTACAGAGTGAGTTAGCTTGTGCTGGAGGTGTATGCGAGGTATTTTGATATGTTAGATCCGATGAAAGTTATAGTATGGGCGTCGATTTTAGGGTTTTGTATTCTGGTATGGGTTTGTACCTTTATCGGAGGTCGCGTGATAGTGATGGAGTTGTTCAAATGATTTCTACAACATACTTCAATTGGGCAGTGGATAATGATTCTACTGTCAGAATTAAAATAAAAAATGGTTTCCTTCAAGGGAAAATTAAACGTGTATGGTGGGATGATTACGAAGATCGTATGGAATTTGTCTGTGAAAGTGGTGTTACCAAACAGATAGGAGCTGAAGATATTCTTGAGTTGGATTTTTTATAAATAATTAGAGAAGGGTCATGTTATGTATAGTTTCAAACAATTTTTAATAGAGGATGTATCTACAGCTTCAAAAATAGCTGATGTTATATATAGTTTTACCAGTGGGTTACTATATGGTTCTGATAGAGTTCAGTGCCATCAGGCTGTTGAGAAGGTTAAGTTGGAAGGTAAAGCCTTGATGGTAGGTAGATTTTCTTTTTGGAAAGAGTTGGAGTTTATAGAATGGGATGAAACTAAATGGGATGATTTTTCTAAACATGCTGAAAGTGATACTACATGGGAAAGAATAAAGAATGACGAATTTCGGGATTTGGTTAGAGATATTTCAGATGGATCTGTGAATGGTCATAGCTATATTAAATTATGGAATTATTACATAGATCCTTATTTCAATTCCTGTGGGTTGAGTTTTAAGGAAATACAAAAGGGTTGTAAGTGGTTTACTAAGACTTATAAGAAAATGGGTATAATCTCATGAATAAATTTAAACAATTTTTAGCCGAAGAAACGGCCAAGGTCAAGGAATGGGTATTCCATAAGAATACTCATATACCTATTAGTCGTAGGATGATTGAAAGAATTGAAGGGGCTAAAGAGCCTATTTATGCTATTCATATTACGAATCTTACTGGTTTGGGTAAACTTCACGATATATCAGGTACAGCTAGACAGGTTTCTGTTATGACTGATGCCGGTGAAGCTATGGATTCATTGATTACTGGTGGTGTTGCGACTGAAGGTGGAGTATTTACTATCTTGAAGGGTATTCCGTTATTACAGTCTGCACAGGATTTCTGGACGAAGTTGGATTCTCAGGGTCGTAAGTGGTTGAGTCTTTCAAAATTAGCATATCAAACTAAATCTAGGTCATCTAATCCTAATCAAAATGCTATAAGAATAGAAGATTTAGAAGAAAGTTTTTGGCAGTTGAAAAGGGATATTCTACTTACTGCGGTGAAAAGGTATCCAGAAGATCCTTGGGTTGCGAATTTCTACGCTGACTATCAAGATAATGAATCACAGTATCAACAACGTGATGTAGATGGATTCATGGAAGATGGAATAAGTCTATATTGGAGAAATCTTGCACACGATGGTATGCCTATGTCTAGTGCGTATATTGATGCTAATCCAGAACTAAAAGCACTGATAGGGAAACAGAGTCGCCCAGGATCACCATTAGTTCAGGTACACCGAAAAGTCAAAGGTTTTATGATTTCTGAGTACTATAAGGGTACAGAAAAAATTATGGGTCAGGGTAAAGGTCTATTGAAGATACATCATATTTTGAATGATGTTGATGAATATGAGTATAGAGCATGGGATGAAATATCCTTGACTGAATTTTCTATCGAGTTAGCGGGTACTCCGTTCCCTGATACAGGGTCTGCCTTAGAACCTTTATGTGATATTTTTAATATACCAGTTGATGGTGTTTATGATGGATCTTCAGATCCACAGCATATGTTCTCAAACCAAATTGGTGCTTATACTAAAGATAGACTCAAAGATTATTATAAAGCAGTACAGAATAATGATGAATCAGAGATAGATAGTCTGATTAGTAGTGCTATTAAACCATCTGAAATTGATTGGTCAGAAGAGCCCGAAGTCAAACCAGCAGCTGAACTTATAGATTTTGTTGAGATGACTATGAGTAATGCAGATCCGTTATACTTCAATGGTGGATTTTCGCATCCACCCGCAGGTATGGAAGATGTCTATGTACCATACTGGAAAGAGGATGTAAATTACTATGATTGGGTAGAACAGGGAACGTTCACCTTGAATAATGTGAGAGGACTTTTTTACTTCAAGGCTAAGGCGGGTGATTTGGTTAATCCGTTTGTATGGGGAGAGTTAGAATTAGCAGGAGCAGGTAAGGTAGTTTCAATATCACAGAGTGTAGATACAGATGTTACACAAATGGCATTTAAGAAATGGCAAATGATGTGTATTAAAGCCGGATATAACATCATGGAAATGTCATTTGATGAGGCCGGTCAAGCTGCAGCTTATGCATTAGGTATCGCTGCAGGTATGTTTGGAGATTCTAATACAGATGACATAGTTGAGAAAGCAGTAGAGAATTTTACTGAACATGAAGTAGATCCAGACGTTGGATTTCCTTCATAATTTATATCACCTATAGTATGGTGAAAAATTTACTAGATATTAATAGTCAGGTTATAACTGATAAACATCCGAATTAGGATGATAAGGAGGGGCTGTATGATTGACGTTAGAACTAAGAACGCTGTGTTGTTCAATCATGGTGAAGCCGAGGTATATAACAATACTTGCATCCCTTGTAGTAACTACTACAAGGACAAATCAGGTATATGTATATTAAAACCAGACATAAAAGTTTGATGATAAAGGATATAGTAACTGAAAAGAAAGAATGGGTGACTAAATATAATGATTATCCATATGAATATTGGAAGCGGAGATGGGATTATTTATGTCGCAGATTGAATAATCATACTGACATGGAGAGGCAGTTACGACAACGAGATAGATATTATCCGAAGGTAGAGAAAAAAGATGCAAAGCTTTAAACAATTTTTAACAGAAGGTGAAGCTACTAATTTATCTGAACTGATTCTAAAGGGTGCTATTCCCTTTTCAGAGAATATGTGGAATCGTATCACTGGCAAAACATCTACTACCATGTATGGAATGCACGTTACAGATTGGAATGGTGTATTTGATATTTTGAAGAAAGTGGTAGGTCGTAAGAAATCACTGCCGGTGATGACTGATCCTACAACAGAATGGTTAGCTCAATTTGCTTCTGGCAAAGGTGTACTGACAGATGGTGGTATATTCCTTATTTGTCAGGGTACAGTGATCGCTGAATTTGGAGAGGATATAGGTTCATATAGGGATAAGCAAGGTCGTAGATGGATAGACTTATCCTTTACCGCTAGTTTTGATTTGAGACATGATTGGATTGAATTTATCGGAGAGTTGCATGAGAGGATACTGGAAACGGTTATCAACTCACAAGATGGTAGTCCCGCAATGCAGGCTAAATTCGGAACAAAAATCCCAGATTATCTCGATGGTGACGGAACAGAATACTGGCGAAGTGATGATATACAGGACATAATGAGCCTGTTAGGAAATTATGGTAATCCACTAGAGAAACGAGCTGCTATTATTATGTATATGGAAGAAGTCGAAAAGGAATTGAAAAAACCTCATTATCAAGAAAGTCTTATGCATATGTTCCTTTTTGGTGGTAGTCATGAAGATCCTATGACGGGTGGAGTCAGTCGCCAAATGTGGAATGAGCTGTTTATGGTGGATACAGAGATACTCAAAATTATGGTATTGTGTGATGCTCCCGGCATCAACCTACCACTAAAGTATGCTCAAGAGGAATGGCCAGAGGGTAGAGACTTGGAAAGGGCAGTTAAGAAAGTGGTCTATTATCATTCAGTTGATAAACCAATTGGTAAGGATTTGAGAGCAGATGTAGAAATGTTACACAAGTTGAACGGTAGAATCAAGATAAATCTCAAAAAGGGGTTTGATTTTCCAACGGAGTATGAGGGATGATGAGCAAAACGTGGAATTGGTTCGGCTGGAATGTTACTGGCTGGGGTATTCTACAGATTATTCTTTTTGTTCTTCTTTTCATTATTGGGGTCAATAGTTGTGATTACAGGACTAACAAATTACTCACTGAACAGTCTACTACCTTTGAGAAGGAATTGGCCTATAAACAGCGAAGACAGAATGAATTAGAATATCAGGTAAAAACACAACAGGAAAAAATGAGAAAATTAGAGAGACAGTTAGAATGTCTGGATGGTGATAAGTGATTGAATATATTGAAGATAAAATATTTCGGTATTGTGATGAACGAAAAAAGAAAAATCTACCAATCAATATGTACAAGATACATGAAAAATTCATAAAGGATTGGTGGCACATAGTAGCTGTTTCGTATGGAAAATGGATAAAGAAAACGTCTAAACTACAAACAAAGGAATTATCAGAACAGGAATGGTAAAGGAGAAATGGAATGAAGAAGTTTTTATCGGTACTTTTGGGTATTGTAGGTGCATTAGCTATTACTTTAATATTTAGCTCCTGTGCAGTGAAACCAAAATACCTAGTAGAAGAAACTTTGAAAGAAGAAGCTCAGAAAGAAATAAACGCAAGACAAGAAGAATGGAATTGGAAAAATCGTCATCGTGTACGACAAGAGAGAGAATTTTGGGAAGAACGACTTGATATATTACCGCCCATGGGTAATGTAAAAATGCAACGAATTAGACGTATGAGACAATATCGTAATCCACAGTTGGGTATAGGTAGAAATACCTATAATCCTAATAGGAGTGGTCAACGCAGACATATAACACCTAAAAAATATAATGGAGTAGCTGTACACAGGAAGAACTATTGGTCTAAAACGACTATAGATCCAAAAACAGATGAATAAAAATATGAGAAAACTAATATGTTTTGTCCTGATGTTGGTTGCGACTACTGTATTTTCTGCTGATCGTTATGTCAGTAGAGATTTGTTATATTTTTGGGATTTTGAGAATAAGGATAGTTGGAGAATTGATAGGAAATTAGGGGCTGAAGCGTTTACACAAGGTAAAATCAGATGGATACCGCCTGAAAGATCGTTTCAGAATCCAGAATCAGGGGTAATTCATTTACACGGAGATAAGAATACGACTACACTATTCCAGATACCAGCTAAATATACTGATAAAGAGTTTGAAAATTGGACATTAGATTTTGAGTTCGGTATAGGCACTCATTCAGTAGATCCAGATGAAAATGAAAGAGATCAGGGGCAAATAGTTGATGGTATAGTAGTAGAATGGGGAGATTTACGAGTTACTTATTTTAAAGATGGTGATAATGAATTTCGTGGAATTGTTGAAGTTGAATATAGACAGAGAATAGTAAGGATACGTAATGTACGTGCATTTGATTTCCAGCACATGGTATTGAGATCCGAAGATAATGGAGTTTCAGTATGGATAAACACTCAGTGTGTCAGAGTTATTCATACACCTAGAACACCAGTCAGAAGTCAGTTGATAAAATTTGCCAGTGATGGGTATGCTGGTAGATTGGATGATATTAAGCTCTACAACACCAGATTGAAGCCATGGGAAGTCACATATAATTATTGGGGTAATGAGTTAAGAGTAGATTTGAAAAATCTATTAGTAACTAGTTGGGCGGAAGTCAAACGTCAAAGGATTAAAAACTGATGATAGGCAGAATAGTAGCTACTTTTGTGGCTGCTCAAAAAACGAAAGAGAGGGAAGCTAAAAAGAAAGTGAATAGTCGTAAATCACTGAAAAGGACTGTGGTAAAAACAAAAAAGAAAGAAAATAAATTTAGTGATAACATTCTCAAGGAGCTTTAGATGGATAATTTTGAGTTAGAGGTTACGGATTCGGCGATTGCTAAAATATCTAGTGTGATAGAATCAGAAGAAATGCCTCTTGATAAGACTTTGTTTAGATTGAAGATTTCTGGCCAGAATTCTACTGAGTTTGAGTATCAGATGGGGTTGGAATTTAGAGAGGATGAGTATACTACAGCTCAATCCTTTTTCAATTTGGATACGTTTGATATGATAATTGATGAGAAATCTCTAAACTTTCTGAACGGTTCTACCATTGACTATAAGACTGAGCTGAATAATGAAGGATTTGTGATAGATAATCCTAATGTACCTCAACGGAGTGAGATTGAACAGAAAATAACTGCTCTGTTAGATTCTACGGTCAATCCTCAAATTGCATCACATGGGGGTAAGATTGAAGTGGTTAGGGTAGAGGCAGGAGTTCTATACATTACTATGCATGGGGGCTGTCAGGGTTGTTCATCGTCTAAGTATACATTACAGTATGGTGTAGAACAGCAAATATTCTCACAGTTTCCAGAAATAACCAGAATTGATGATCTAACAGAGCATGAGGAAGGAGAAAATCCTTATTATACATAGGTGAATAAATGGTAAGTATAAGTAACGTTGCGGTAAAAAAATGTAAAGTGTTGATGGAAGAAATTGAAGAAGGTTCTTCAAGTCATGGTGGTTTGCGTTTGAAGGTAGAAGGCGGGGGATGTTCAGGTTTTCAGTATGATTTATCATTTGATGTATGGAGCGATGATGATATGGTGTTTTGGGCAGAAGATGAGGACGAAAAATTTCCTGTAATTGTGGATAAAAGGTCGTTTTTGTACATTGCTGGCTCAGAAGTTAATTATCAGGATGGTTTGATGGGTAGTGGTTTTGTCGTAGAGAATCCAAAAGCTAATTCTACCTGTGGCTGTGGAGAGAGTTTTAGTATGTAATGGCAACTAAATGGTGTATTTTAAGAATGCTATTTAAAATTGTTTGTTTTTTACTTATTCTATATTTATGTTTTGGAGAGTTATAATGAAGCACAATATTGAAAAAAGGGGATTTAAGCAGGTCAAAAAGACTGTTGGTTCCCATCACGTTTATATAAACCAATACGGAAATATTACATTTAGTAGTAGTTTGATCCGAGAGATTACTCTCAGACGCACTCATAACGCAGTGTTGTATTTCAATGAAGATGATAATATTTTAGGTATTCATGTCGGTGTATGGGATTTGAAGAAAGATCGCGATCTGGATATTACCATTATTCAGGATGAGGTAATAATGGCTAGAGAGTTGATAGAACATATAGAGGACGAGCAGGAGATAAAGCTATTTCCTGTGGGTGAAGAAAAAAGAAGATTAGAGGTAACTGAAATAGAGGACATGGCACGTAATTCAAAAATGATATTGGTTGAATTACCCGAAAGAACTCAAAAAAGATCATTCCGCAGGTGACGGAATGTTATTCAATAGTGAACAGTATAAATATAGAGAGAGATGGGAACGAAATAATCCAATTTTGAAATCGGAATTGATGGCCGTTACTCATAATTATGAACCCCTGTTTGGCCATCGTGTATTCACTGCAAACGCTACCAATTTTATGTCACAAAATGCATGGTACTCTTATATGAGAACTATAAAGTATACTGATCAAGACGTATACGATTCTTGGAAGATAGAAGTACATCCAACCGCTGAAAATCCAGATAAGCCTTTTCACTATCCGCACCATATTTTTGAAGTAATGATGCCAGAAGAATTTCTTGACGGAGATATTTTCATGGCTATTAACGTCAGACCCAAAGATGAACCAGAAGAAACAGAAAGTTTTTTGGTAGGTGCAAATATCACACTATGAATGATCTAGGACATTGGCAACCTGATTTGGATTTTTCCATAGATGACTACTTTGGATTTGTCTATAAAATCACCAATATCCAGACCAAAAGATCCTACATCGGCCGTAAACAATTCCATTCATATACCAGAAAAAAAATCAAAGGGAAGAAAAACCGTAAGAAGATTGTGCGTGAATCAGATTGGAGAACGTACACGGGCTCCTGTGAGCTTTTAAATGAAGAAATCGTAAGTATGGGTAAAGAGAAATTTACTTTTACAATTATAAAATTATGTGTGACCAAGAGAGATTTAGGATATTATGAGACTAGGATGCAATTTACTGAAAATGTCTTGGAGTCCAAATTCTCTGATGGTTCGCGTAAATACTATAACAACAATATTATGTCGCGATGGTTTGCGACGGAAGGATAAACAGATGGGTAAGTATGAAATAGAAGTGGAAGATCTACAAGAATTAGAGGATCAGTATGGAATTACTATCAAGGGTCGCCAGCCGAGAAGGAAAGATCCAAAAATGAAGAAAGAGCGTAGAGATCAAAAAAATATTCCTGAATGGAAAAAAAATCGAAAAAAACTTCAAAAGGACTAAACCTTTTCTGAGCAGCTTCGTCTAATATAGTGTATATGTTAATGGACAAGATTAAACCGTTGTTGGGTAAAAAAAGTTTCAAAAAAGGTGAAATTAACCTTGACTTTGCTACCTCGTAAATGGTATAATAGTACTATAAACAATTGAGGAAATGACATGGCAAAGTATTGGACAAAGATGGAAGATGAAGCGATTCGGGAATATGAAGCAGAGATTAACGATCCAAGTGATCCTAATGATGCTGAGTTGACTGATATTAATGTAGAAACAGTAAATTCAATTATGAATTTTTTAGAAGATTTGAATTCTCTGGAACTGTACGAGTCAGAGATTGAAATTACACCTACTGATGCTGATTTGATTGGTATTGGGTAATGAATAAGTTGATTAAAGTAATGATAGGTCTTACACTAACAGCATGGGCGGTCGGAGTTGGTATCGCCCTTTATGTTGGATTTTCGGTGTTGGTGTTAGATAAAGATTTTGGTGGAAAAGGTAAAGTAGGTCGTCATACACGACGGCACATGAGGTTAGCTAGATAATGAAATCACGTAGAGAAAAGAATCGTTTAGAAAGAATCCGTCAAGCCAAACATCGTAGATTATCTATGGGTAATGAATTGTTACCAGATGAAGTCGAACAGATTGCCTGGGTGGTTCAAAATTTACCAGAAGATTCTATTGATAAATCTTGGGAATGGAAGGGTATGAGCAAACGTAAGCAAGGTCGTGCACAAGAACTCTACAACACTATGGTTCAAGCTAAGAAACTAGCATTGGAGCAGGAAAATCCTGATGTTCCTTATGTTCCATCTGCAGAAGTGGTAAATCCACTTTTAATAGAAGAATCGAAGGAGATTGAAGATAATGCCTAAGAAAGATCCATTTCAAAATCAGAAGTTAGATACAATGGGTATTTTGAAAGCTCTTAATCACTATAATCTACATTCCAATAAGAAAGAAGCTAAAAAGTTTCTTGCGGAGTATCTTACAGAAAGGGGTAAGACAAACTTTTTGTTGAAAGATCTCAAACATCTGAATGATGATGATTTTCAAGCTGGTACTGGATATGTTGCTAGAGTTCTTGTACAAGGAAATAGTATTCCAGAAGTTTCAGAAGAAAATTTCAATCAACAGATTGATGATATTGGGTATAAAATTCAGAAAGCTAAAATGGAATTACCAGACCAATCTAATAAGGTTGTTAACGCTATACTAGCAGATCCTGTGCTTGAGTATGATGAGTTTGCTGCTAAGTATGGTGATATTGAATTTCAGATAGATGTGGCAATTGCTGATTCTTTTCGTAATTTGAATTTTGACATTTCTAAGTGGTTAGAGGGTCACAAGGTAAAACCGAAAGATATTAAGTATATGCTTTTGCAGTTTACTAATCTTTTAGGTGAAATACAAGAAGCTCTTGCTGATAAGGATAAGGATTTGTCCGAAGGGTATAGTAGTTACACTAAACCACAAATGAAACGTTATGCGAAGATGTTGGAAGGATGGATTCAGGAATGTGAAAATCATTTGACTAAACCTAAACGAAAGCCTCGTGTGGTTAAAGTTAGGTCTAGGACTCCTGAACAAATAGTTAAAAATGTTAAATATCAAGAATCTCATTCGGAACTATCTCTAATAAGTATTCCGCCTGAAGAAATTATTGGTGCGAAGGAAGTTTGGTTCTATAATACTAAACATCGCATATTGATATATTATTATTCGCCTAATGGATTGTCTATCAGAGGTACTACTATTCAGGATTATGGTAGAAGTGGTAGTAAAAAATTAAAAAATCCAGATACACAATTGGGTGAAATATTAGGTCAATACAATTTTGATGATAGAATTAGATGGTTTGGTAGTATCAAAACTAAGAATTTTGAACCCAATGGTCGTATAAATACCAATACAATAATTTATAAGGTATTTAATAAATAATATGACTGATGACAATGTAATTCAGTTTCCTTTATCGTCAGAACAGAGAGAGAAGTTAGCTTCTGACTATGAGAATAATGAATCACTAACGGCAACTGGTTCTATTCATTTGAATAAGGTTGCTTTTGTTGATGAACTATTAGAAGGAACTACTGTTCCTTTGTTGAATCAGTATGCTTCTCACGGTATAGACATAAAGGATAAGAAATTTCAGGTCGATTTTAGATATGCGATTGATTGTATGAAATCAGCTATCTATCGTCAAATGGGATTGAGTCATCCTATACAGGATGTTATGGATTTCGTTGATACAGAGGATTAATAATGGCAATTTTGGTTGATTACAACCAAATCTTCATCGCGAATTTGATGAAACAACCTGAGATACATATATCAGGTAGAGCCGATGAAGATTTGGTTAGACATATGGTGTTGAATAGTCTACGTAGCTATCGCACTAAATTTAAAAATAAGTATGGTGAGTTGATTATTTGTTGTGACAATAACAAAAACTGGAGAAAGGCTGTATTTCCAGAGTACAAAGCTCATCGTAAAAAAGGTCGTGAACAGTCTAGTCTTGATTGGAATAATATTTTTCAATCATTAAATAAGATTAGGTCAGAGCTTCGAGATGTTTTTCCCTATCTAGTGGTTGAGGTCGAGGGAGCTGAAGCAGATGACGTAATCGCAATACTAACAGAAATCTTAATGGAAGAACAGATTTTGATATTATCAGGTGATAAGGATTTTGGTCAATTACAGAAATTCGATAATGTGGATCAATTCAATCCTATGAGAAAGATTTTTGTCGAGATAGATAATCCAGAGAAATTTTTAAAGGAACAGATATTGCGTGGTGATAAAGGTGATGGTGTACCCAACTTTTTAAGCCCGGATGATACCTTTGTGTCTGGAAATAGACAAGTACCATTATCCAAATCAAAAGTTTCTAAATGGGTTGATATGGAGCCGGAGATATTTTGTAATTACGAAATGTCTGTCGGTTATCATAGGAATAAGCAGATGGTTCAACTGAGTAGTGATGTTATTCCAGATAATGTGTCTGGTGATATTATTCAATGTTGGAAAAATTTTAAACCTACAGACAGATCGGTTATGATGCCCTATTTTGTAGAAAATAAGTTAAGAATGTTAATGGAAAGAATTGATGAATTTTAGGAGATTATATTATGGAATTATCATTACATGAAATTTTTACGGAAGTGTCTAAAGAATCATCTATCAACAAGAAATCAGAGATCCTACTGGAACATGATTCAAAGGGATTACAAATATTTTTACGTTGTGTGTTTGATGATAAGGTTACATGGTTAGTACCAGATAGTAAGCCACCATACGAACCGAATGATGCACCAGAATGGGATCTAGCAGAAGCTAGGTTAGAACAGGAAGCGTTAAAAATTGGTAGGTTTATTCAGGTGGATGGTCAAACACCACTTCAGGGTAGAGATATAACCAGAACTAGACGTGAACAGTTGTTTATTCAGTTGTTGGAAGGTTTACATCCAACAGAAGCTGATCTGTTGATGTCTGGAGTTAAGAAGAAAATTAAGTACAAAGGATTAACAAAACGGGTGGTTGAGAAAGCCTTTCCCGATCTTATATGAGTTTGGATATGAATAGATGTTGGTTTATAGACGTTGACGGTACAATTTTTGAACATCAATCGGACTACAAATTATTGGATGCGTTATTCAATAAAGAGTGGAAATTGGATAATATTTTGCCTGGTGTGGCTCACTTGTGGGATAACATACCAGAGCAGGATTATATTGTGATTACCACGGCTCGTCCTAGTATTTTTCGGTATATGACTGAGAAAGCTCTCAAACGCCATGGATTGAGATTTGATTATATCCTGATGAACTTACCATCAGGGCCTCGGATCTTAGTCAATGATACCAAACCTTCAGATGAAGGCGGTAAAGTTATGGCTTTCTCTACACCAGTCGAAAGGAATAAAGGGCTTGATTGGGAACTTTTCGAGGAACATTTCGATAGCGAAGGAACTGATACTGTATAGTAGATACCTTTTTTGGAAAGGTAGATTTCAGAAAAATTGGATATTGTGGAGAATTGAGACATATTATGGAATACCGGCGGATGACTTTCAGATTAGGAAGTTACCGCCCTTTTCTGTGCTTGTAAAGGATTTATGGGGGTTTGGAAAATGGTTACACCACCTACGATAAAAATAATTTTACCAGATTCATTTAGGTATTTATTGGACAGGATGAAGAACGAATCATCAGAAATTTCTGATATATTGGAGTGGGATGGAATTATCAATAATTCACCTATCATGATGGCACGAGTTAAACTTGGATTTGATGCTATTGGTTCCTGTGCTAAATTAGCTCAGAATATAGTGGATACTGAATTGGAGATTGAATATAATGACAAATGAACAACATCACGAATACTTGGTCGCTCGTGGATTTTTAAAACGAGTCAAGGAAGCTTTAGAACAGGGATTTTATCCTGACAAGGAGAGAGGTAAGCAATTGGTTGAAAATCTTGAACAGAAAATGAAGGATCTTGAAGAATGCGATACAAATTGATTGTACCAGAAGGATTATACGAATCTGATAATCTTATTGGATTGGTGATTGAGGTATTGAGGCATCGATTTGAACATCTGGTCAAACACGGAAAATGGATGGACTAATGATAGCTAGAATACGAAATTATGACTATTCTAAAATTGTGAGGATAATTACTGATAGACCTACAATGGTAGAGTTCTTTCAGATTTTAATTACCACTGTGACTGTAACAATGGTAATGTTAATGATTACTCATCTACTTATATCAGGTGAGTTTGGATTTTTATGGTGGTCGCCAGAAAGGGGTTGGTTATGGAAGAACTTGATTGGGTAGTAATTGGTGCGTGTGTTATGTGGGGAATTGGTATGATTGCTCTTGGTATTATGTTTTATAGACAATTAACAAGTGGTGGTGACGACAAGTATTAGACATAACGGGGTGTAGTTCAGCCCGGCAGAACGCCTGCTTTGGGAGCAGGAGGTCGCAGGTTCAAATCCTGCCACCCCGATTTTTGAGGTATATATTATGAAAAAGATTTCACGTAAAAAGATGATTCACGCCCTAGTCGATAAGGAAATTCGGTTTCTCTTACAGAATGAAGAAGCTCTTCTCAAGAGAATGGAGTGTAAATATCGCAACATGACCAAGAAGCTTCTCAAGACTCATTACAAGGATAATATTACTGATGTTTTGTTAGGAGATGGCATATGGGTAGATACTAAAAATGGCTATAAGATCATGACGGTAGATCATGAGAGTGGCTGGGATGCTTCTGAGTTCGATGATATTATTGATGAACCAAATGAGAAGGATTCACAATCGGAGCTGTCTGATGATGAACTTACGGAATAATACACTAAAGATTAATCTCGTTTTCGAGTTAGATGTTGATACGGATAACACAATAGAACCTAAGCATGTAGTCAATATCATCGCGGATGAAATTCGTATCAGGAAAAAATATGACGGGTTTACCGTCAATGGTTTCGCGATGGATTATGAGGTAAGAAAGAATCCTGATATGATGGAAGTTTGAAAAAAGTTTGAAAAAAAGTGAAATTAACCTTGACTTTGCTACTCTATAAATGGTATAATATACTATAATCAAGAATAGGAGATTGAAATGTTGAACAGAGAAGCACGAACGATGATGACTGAGATGGAACTACTGAAACAAGCAGAGAAAGAGGTTGGTAGACTATTAACCGAAACTGAAAAATGGTTTGTCTGGACTCATCCGAATATGATGTTTCGCGAGATCAGAGTAATGCTAGACACAGAAGAAAAAATGAGACAAGATGGAAAAAATCTTCCAGATTGGCCCCAATTTGGGTAAAAAAGTGAAATTAACCTTGACACAGCTATGTCAAAAATGGTATAATTAGTATTGAAGGGTTGGGAAAGGTTCCTAACCGATTAACCTGAAAAGTTGGAGATATAAAATGGAAACTTACGGTCACAATGGAATGATTCAAAGTTCAGTAGAAAATAGTCTTAAAGTTCAAAAAGCTCTTTTGGAAATGGGTTCTCATTTGCAATTAGCTAAGTTATCACCAGAAACTTTAGAACTTTATGATTGGGCTAATCAGTATAAGAATAATCAGATAGATCTCAAGGGTGAAGAAAAAAATTCTGGTCGTCGTTCATATGCGGAAAAAGATCCTAAATTGGTTATGAAGGTTCGTGAATTACGTGAACAGAAATTGACTAATAGTGAAATTTCTGATAAGTTATTCGTAATGGGATGGAAGACTAAAACTGGTAGGAAATTCACTTGCGGAATGATCACTCGGTTATATCAACAGTCAAATCAATTAGTCAAAAAAACTTCAGTTTAACCTAAACCTTTTAGACTGTAGAACGTCTAATATAGTGTAAGAACAAAGAACTAAACCATTAACCCGCGAACTTGGAGATTTGAAATGACGTTACAACAACTGATAGATCAATTACAAGAACTGAAGTCAGAACATGGTGAGAACATAGAAGTGAACTTCACGATCCCGGCACATGAAGGTTCGTATGAATCAGATTATGGTGCGTCGGAGTTGACGGAATCGGAAGCTTTCCAAATGCCGTGGAAAGGCGAAATGTACAACATACTGTCTTTAACCTTACAGTAAGGGGTATTTGATGATACGATACATGGTAGGCGTTTTGACAATTATCGGTGTTGGTGGCGGTATGGAATGGGGCACTTTAACCCCAATCGGAGCTTTCATTGGTGGAGTTGTAGGCCTGGCCCTGATGTATTCTCCAGTAAGAGATGGAAGTATTTACAGACTGATTAACAACAAAATTAGGTAAGTATATGAAAGAAATTATTTACAATCACTTACATAAAGGTACTCGTAGGAATGGATCGAGAAAATCAGACAGAACGGATGAACTGCATAGAGGTATTGCATCAATTATTTCTAGTCAGGTAGATGATTTTGATAGAAAATTTAGTATTCAGTATGAATCTAAAATACCTTGTGTATATGGCAATACTTTTAGTGTTGATATTAAAGTATGTGATAGAGATACAGGAAAGTTACATACTGTAATTTTGGGTAAAGCATTCGTTTCATCTGTTCAGAAAAACAGGGCAAATAATGCAAATACTAGCATAGGTGAAATTTGTCGTATTCTTGGTGCCAATCCTGATGTGAACATATTTTTCGTAACCTATATTGCTAATAGTGTACCTAACTATAAGAGTGATATATGTAATAGAATGAATAAAAAGGATTCTAGTTATATTGATTTAGGCGAATTGCTTGATAATATCAATATATTTTCTGATGATGTTAAGAGTAAAGTTTATTTTGGAACAGTGAGTTATGATCTTAGTGGTATTAATTATTATACCAAAGAAAGTTTTCATAATACATTATCAGTAGATAGTGTTGAAAATATAGATACTAAATCCTTTGATCGAAGCGTGGAGATGATATTTGTATAGATTACACAATGGTGATTGTTTGAAAATTATGTCGGAATTAGAGGATCATTCGGTTGATATGGTATTTTGTGATCTTCCATATGGTACTACTAGAAATAAATGGGATAGTATAATTCCTTTGGATTTATTGTGGAGTGAATATTCTCGTATAGTTAAATCTAATGGTGCGATTGTATTGACCGCAGCGAATCCATTTGATAAAATTCTCGCGATGTCTAATATGGATGATTTTAGATATGATTGGATTTGGCATAAGAATAAAGCGACAGGACATCTTAATTCTAAGAAAATGCCACTGAAGGCCCATGAGTATGTTTTAGTTTTTTATAAAAAACTTCCTACATACAATCCTCAGTTTACATCTGGTCATAAACCAATGAATGCAGTAAGTCCTAAAAATGACATACCAGAACCAGATAATTTGAGAAATTATGGTCATATAGGTTCTACTGATGGAAATCCTGGCGGTACGACAATCCGTCATCCAAGAACAGTATTAGATATACCTAATGTATTAGATATACCTAATGAAGGATATGCGGTGTTGGAAAATATACCCGTTACTAACAATGATGATCCTAAAAAGTTTCATCCTACACAAAAACCTGTTAAATTGTCTGAATATTTCATTAAGACATATACAAATGAAGGTGATGTAGTTTTAGACAACTGTATGGGATCTGGTTCTACGGGAATTGCTTGTCTTAATCTCAATCGTGATTTTATTGGGATAGAGTTAGAGAAAGAGTATTTTGACCATGCATATAAATGGATTAATAAACCTTCCCCACTGGAAAATTTCATGGAGAATACAAATGACTAGAAAACGTCGAAAGTTGACCAAGAAGCGATTAGAGAGAAAACGTAGTAGAGAACAGATGTTGAAAGCTAGTATAGATCCTGTAACGGGTAAGAAATGGGGGAGAAAATAGGTTGATAAACATATGGGGATATAGCTCAGATGGGAGAGCGTTGCCCTTGCACGGCAAAGGCCGCCGGTTCGATCCCGGCTGTCTCCATTATTATTGGGATATAGCTCAATTGGTAGAGCGTTTGGCTGTTAACCAAAATGTTGCTGGTTCGATTCCAGCTATCCCAGCCAATGCTGATGTAGCTCAGATGGCAGAGCAGTAGCTTTGTAAGCTTCAGGTCGTCGGTTCGATTCCGACCATCAGCTTTTCACATAGGGAGTAATAAAATGACAATAGGAGATATAATCAAGTGTGTGGCAGTAGTTTTTTACTTTGTTGGAACCAAGAAAGTGATTGATAAATATGTCGCGAATAAGGAATCACCACTAACAAAAATTCAGAAATGGGGCTTGGTCGTGGGAATGGTGATATTTACTGGAATATTATTTAGTGTTTGTGGGTAAAAAAGTTCATTTTAACCTAAACCTTTTCGGCTGGAATACGTCTAATATAGTGTAAGAACGAAGGACAAATAGTGAAAGAGAAGAAACGACTCAAAACCATCAAACGGATTCAAGATCTGTCAATCACACTAGATTGTAACCTGTTTGAGATTATTCCAGTGAATGTGATGAAACAGCTTAGTCCTAACTTTAGTCGCTCTACAATGGGATTCAAATACGAACCGTCAACAAATGTTGTTGACAACACTCAAAACAAAGTTCTCAGATAAGTGAAAATAGTCTTGACTTTGATGTACCAAAAATGGTATAATAGTACTATAAACAATTGAGGAAAAGAGAGATGAAATTGACCAACAACAACAAAATTTTCAAAGATAAGCTGGCCAAACTAATGGCGACAGAGAATCTCACCGTCGAGTATGGTGAATTTGAAACCGCGGTTTTCGATACTGTTAATCGTGTTTTGTCACTTCCCAACTGGTCACATACGTCTAATGACGTTCACAATTTACTGGTAGGTCACGAAGTAAGTCACGCACTCAATACACCACAATTAGATGATGATTCAGTATTCACTAATATTGATGAAGATCGCCCTCAGGTAGTCCACACGTATATGAATGTGGTCGAGGACGCACGTATTGAACGTGAGATCAAGACCAAATTCCCCGGGCTGAAAAGATCATTTTTCAACGGATATAAGACTCTGGTTGAAGAAGATAAGTTCAAAATTGAAGATCGCGATGTATCAGAAATGAATCTGATTGACAGAATCAACCTGTTTTTCAAGGTTGGAAACCATGTCCGTGTACCGTTCAACTCAGAAGAAAAGCCCTTCCTGAATCTAGTAGAAAATACCAAAAGCTTTGATGATGTAATGGAAGTGGTCAAGGAAATCTACTCATACGCGAAGAACAAAGCCCTTGAGGAAATGAACGAAGCTGAGACTTCCACTGAACATAGAATGGTAAGAGCTCAGACTGATGGCGATGATGAACAGTTTCCTAGTCCATCATCTGACATTAATAATGATACCGAAAAGGTAGAATCACCAGAAGATGATGGTAATGACCAGTCTGGCGATGTAGATCAGTCCAGTGAAGAAAATTCAACCGATTCTGATTCCAGTAGTCCGAATGCTGGTGGTCAAAAAGGTGCGGATGAACTGACTGATAAACTCAATTCTGAAACGTCTGATAACCTGAAAGATTCACTTGATGACATGGTTGAAGAAAATCAGTGGGGAAGATCAGCTTCTCCTAACTACTACTACATTCCAGAGATCAATTCTGACGGATTTGTGGTAGACCTGAAAGAAGTTCATGGTCAAATCGAGGCTTACTACACCAATGAATTAGAGGCTGACTTGGTACGTAAGGAATTCACCAAATTCAAACGAGATACTGTCAAGGTAGTCAACTACATGGCGAAAGAGTTTGAATTGAAGAAAAACGCAGAACAGATGTCACGTGCGAGTATTTCCAAAACTGGTGTAATCGACGTGAACAAGCTTCACTCATACAAGTTCAATGATGACCTGTTTCGTCGAGTAACCTCAATTCCTGGCGGGAAAAATCATGGTCTGGTGATGTTCGTTGACTGGTCTGGTTCTATGTCCGATTCAATCGGTGCGGTTATCCGTCAATCACTGACACTCGCGATGTTCTGTAAGAAAGTAGACATTCCATTTCACCTCTATTCCTTCACTGACGCGGGTATGAAAGTTAGTCAAATCATGTCCGGCGTTGTAGAACCAAATGAATCAGATCATCAAAATTCAATCAACTATGGTCATCCTTTGGTCAACTATGACATCGGCGATTTGACAATTTCAAACTTCCGTCTACGTGAATTACTAAGTAGTAAATTGAACAACAGTTCCTTTGATAAAGCGATGTTCAACCTGTTCACCATGGCGACAAATTTGGATACTACCTACTGGAGATCAGTACCCTATAATGACTCCCTGAATTCGACTCCGTTGAACGAAGCGATCGTAATCGCACATGATCTGATTCCAAAATTCCGTAGTCACTACAACTTGGAAAAGGTAACCGCGGTTTGGTTGACAGATGGTGAATCAAATTGTAATGATGTACGGTACTATCCTGAAGATATGGAACGTCCGTCTAATATGTATTCATCTTCAGAAAGAATCGTTTCCAATAAAACAACTAAGAATCAGTATCCCGCGGGAAATCGTAATGAAATGACCAACGCCCTTCTTGAATCATTGAAGGATACTTGTGGTATTGAAACGGTTGGATTCTTTTTGACTCCCGGCCGTGCGTATAACCTACGTTACAAATTACCTCAGACAGAAGAAAATGATCAGAAGATCAAAGATTTCTATAAGAACAAGTCCGCGGTGTTTACTGATGTTCGTGGATATTCTGAGTACTATGTACTGAAATCAGGTAAGAAAGATCTTGATACGGAAAATGATACATTTGACATTGAACGCGGATTAAAGAAAGGTAGAATTACCACAGCTTTCAAAAAGCATACCAAAGCTCGATTGACCAATAGAGTGGTACTTAATTCACTGGTAGATGTAATCTCATGAGCGATATCAAGAGAGATGCGATCTGTGAGATCTTATTGGAATTGGAATTGACAATCAACGAAGATTCCAATAGAGATCAGGTTGCCCAGCTGCTTCATCATCATATCGAGCAGTTGAAACAGATTCCAAATCTACCATTTACCATAGGGAAAATCAGTGGTGATTATCAATTCTCTGTCAAGGGCGAAGAAGATGAAGAAAATGATCCCAATGACCTGACAAAAAATCCCGCGGATATGATGAAAGTATGATAATATTACTAGGGATAGAACTATTAGTAGTAGGTCTAGTGATATATTACAGATGGGAATTGATAACAGGACTACTCACAATGTGGTGTAGATTTTTAGACAAATGGAAATTGTAAATTTCAAAAGAAATCTTTATTTTAAAGATGATGGCAATAGACCAAGGGCCTATACTAACACTTGGTCAAAATATTTTCGTAATTGAGTGGGTGATGGAGCCCACTATAAAATAATTATTATGATAAAACTTACCGAGAGAACCTTGATAGATTTAGGTACACTTAACTTTGATCCAGCTGGACTACAGAAAGTTACTTCGCGAGGACAAGTAGCGTTAGTGGTTGATTCTAAAGGAAAGATTGATTACAATTCACCTTCAGTCAGAGGCCTCGATCAAGCTTGCCCGAGATTGGATACTTCACCTGAGTCTAAATTGAACTTCGCTTTACTAACGGGTAGACTTGAGATTCCAGGCCATGCAATGTCAGCCCTATTAGGATCACCAGAGGCGTTTGATGAATTTGGATTGGATAGTTCACTACGAATAGAGTCGATGAAGCGTAATAAAGAAGGACGTGACCAAAATTATGTTTTTTGTTCAGCTAAGACTGGACAATTTGTAACTGATTTGGCGAAGAAGTCTAGTTGGAGTGATTGTAAACTTACTAATACTACTCATTCTAGAGGTAAAGGTAAAGGTAGAAAATCAGTATGTATAGCGAAGTTTACTCCAAAACAAGCTTGGGTACAGTATACAGAGAGTGGATTACCGATCGTTTTCTTTGATTTAGGTAAGAGTTAGTTTTAACGATAGAGTGTCACTTTCGGGTGACACTTTGTCTTTTTTTAGATATGATAATTGATTGGGAAACTGTAACGGTATGTGTAATAGCTTTGGGAATGATAATTTATCTCTTGAAGGAACTTTGGGGAGTTGTTCTTACTTTCTTCGAGTTTTTGAAACTGTGTTTGGATAGCTGGAGCGATCGTGGTAAGAAGAAATAGTGTCACTTTTGGGTGACACTGTTCAATTTTTGGACACTTTGAGAAATCTCAAATAAATATGGTCTTGTGGTTTCGAGTGGACGACGATTATTTTTCAGAAAAGATCAAAAAATCTCAGAAACACCTAAACCTTTTCCACTGGAGAACGTCTAATATAGTGTATATGTTAATAAGGACAACCAGACACATAGAGTACCCACTGTTGACAGGGGTGTTGACGGCGATTGAAAGAAAGTTTGAAATTAGTCTTGACATTCACCCCCAAAAAATGGTATAATATAGTATATTAAACAATAGGAAAAGGTGTTCCGAATGAAAAGTTTTGAGTGGGTAGAATCGACCCATAATAATGTTGTGGTACGTGTCAAAATGACAGGTCATATGAGTTTTCACTACACGCGGTTAGATCTCGCGAGTCGCGGGTTGACTACTGATAGTCACTCTGAGTATGTTCTACCAGATGGAACTATTTTTCGATTTAATCAGTAAATAGCCTTGACTTTGACCTACCAGAAATGGTATAATATAGTATATTAAACAATTGGAGAAATGACATTGAGTAAGACGCGAATTGATCGACTGAGTACAAAAGAAAGTGTTGAAGAACTGGATCGGTATTATGATACTCCACCCATTGAGGTTAGTAACCCAATGTTGGTCGAGGTGTTTGATAATCGCGGAATGTATTGCAGTAGAAAGATGAATCAGGTCTCAGCAGGAGCAGTCAAGGGTAAGAAAGTAGGTAAAGTTCAGTTCTACGTAGTAGACAGATCTGTCTTGGATGGCGATTCGTCAGATAGCGGCGAAAATGTTCCCGCGATTGACCCAGTAACTACGGTACTTCCAGAAGCTGCTCGTCAGACTAGCGGCGAATTGGTTGGCTCTATGGATGATGTCAGTTTTATCCCATCCGCGGATAGTACCTATATCAAGTGGGGTCATCATTCCAAAGTTGAAAAGATTGTCAAGTCTGAAATGTTCTATCCTACCTTTGTTACAGGACTATCAGGTAATGGAAAAACTTTCATGATCGAACAGGTCTGTGCGAAATTGAAACGTGAATGTATTCGTGTCAACATCACAATCGAAACTGATGAAGATGATTTACTAGGTGGATTCAGGTTAGTCAATGGTGAAACAGTTTTCCATAGAGGCCCTGTGGTAGACGCGATGGAACGTGGTGCGGTTCTTCTACTAGATGAAATTGACCTAGCTAGTAATAAGATTTTGTGTCTACAGCCAGTGCTAGAAGGCAAGGGTGTATTTCTCAAAAAAATCAATCAGTGGGTCAAACCTACCAAAGGATTTACAATCCTAGCGACAGCGAATACTAAAGGTAAAGGTTCTGAGTCTGGTTCTTTTGTAGGTACTCAAATTCTCAACGAAGCGTTCTTAGAGAGATTCGCGATTACACTAGAACAGTCCTATCCTCAGCCAGCGACTGAGAAGAAAATGTTACTCAAACACATGGCTGAAGCTGACGCAGTAGATGATGGCTTTGCGGAGAAGTTAAGTAACTGGGCGGAGTCAATTCGCAAGACCTACTATGATGATGGTTGTGATGAAATTATCAGCACACGGCGATTGGTTCACATTGTAAAAGCTTTTGGAATTTTTGAAGATAAGTTACTGGCGATTGATCTGTGTGTTAGTAGATTCGATGAAGAAACCAAATCGTCGTTTATGGAATTGTACACAGCACATGATGAAACAGTAGTAGTAGATAGCGAGCCGGGCAATGAGTCAACAATTGATTTTACACCATTCTAATTTTTACTCAAAACCGAAAGGAGCAGTTTGCCAGGTGTGTTGGGGGTTCCTCCTCCCCCTGCATGCCGCCCCTGAGAAAAAAGATTGCCTAGGAGTCCCAGCACACAACACTAGTATACTAAATACGCAGAAGTAAGGACATAGAGAGATGAATCAAGATCACAACATCCAATCAAGGCAGCACCTGATCAAAAAACTTCAAGACAATAAGAGGAAAGATCCTTTGAGTTATTTCCAAGATCTAAAATCACAATCTTCTTCCAAGCCATTAACGCCTCCCGAAGATGGAGAATGCTTGACACCCATAGAGTGGGTAGTCGGACTAGGATTGAAGGTAATCGAAGAAGATGCAGGAGCATTTCTCTCCCCTGATTCTGTAAAAGATTCCGAGCTACTCAGTACTACCGATCAGGTAAAAAAATTAATCGAGAATTTTTATAGAAACGAGATTAATGATTTCGGTGACTATATCGGAAACGTAAATACAGAATTAGCTGAGAAAATTTGTCGATGGGGTCTGGAATATTTTCAACAGGGTGAATCTCCCTATGAGAAAAAATGTATGGAACTTTATCATACAGGATCTCTGTCAATATCAAAAGTAGGAACCATAATTTCGTCTATTCCCATTTATTTCTACAGTCGGAAGTTAGATGAAACAGTCAAGGATTCTGAGTACATAGGAAAAGTTAGTCAATCTGTCGCTGATAATTTATTTCTGAAAGTAATGGAATATGACAAAGGGGAAGAATCTGAAAGTGGACGATTGAAGTGTCGCGATAGGGATGGAAATTTTTTCGTCTTCTATACCAAGAATAAAACAATAGAAGAGCATTTAATCGAAGTCGGTGATTGCTTTACTCTGGAAGCAAAGATCAAGGATCATGTCGAATCTCCCTATGACAGAGATTTAGAGGGAAACAGAATTCGTATCAACAAACTGAATTACGTAAAGGTAGTTAAAAATTATGGAAAACCTAAATAATAATAGAATCAAGGTCAAGTTTATGAATCCTCTTTTAGAGATCGACATCTTTGGCTATAGTGTCGAAGATACCAAAAGATTTTTCAACACCATTCTCAGGATTGACAAGGAACGAAATAATATTGAGAGGAAAGTTACAGAGGATACACTGGAATTGAAATTGACGGACAGTGCGGGTGGAATTGATCCATTAATAGACGAAGGCAGCCCGTTGCCTTTTAGTAGTGTAGAAAGAGATCGTACGCCTGATCCAGCGGACGTTCACGGAGAAGGTGGATTATTTGAGGCGAGTACACGGCATAAGCCGGAGGAACATTAGGAATGGATAAGTTTGAAATTATCATACACTTAGTTACAGTCGCGGTTACATCAGTAATGGCCTACTTTTTAGGTTCTATACATGGTGAATTCAAAGGCATGGATAAAGTAAGGGAGATTTATAATAAGAATGATTGAGATAGGATTATTCGTTTTTAACCTTGTGCTGATTTCCGTATGTATGTCTGTGTCCTATAAGATGGGTCGTAGTATGGGAAAAACAGAAGAAAGGAATAGAGCATGGCATCAAGATTTTGATGAAAAATGGGAACAGTTCAAGCGGTCATGAATCGTAATAACAAAGTTTACGCAGCTATGTGGGTTTGGGTAGGACTAGGAATTTCTCTAGTCCTGCTATTTGGCCTAGGAGTCACATTGATTATTATTAGATATGTTATAGGACTACTAGGATGATGAGAATATTCGCGTGGATTGTCGGAACTCTTTTATTTTTAGGGGTCTGTATTATTGCTAGTGTTTTATTACAGTATGTTGATACATTAGATATGATGGGGTATTAATTATGAATTTGATTAAACGAGTTTGGGGAAATGAAATGACATGGAAAATTCTTGGCTGGTATACCACCATTACTGGAATGTTTCTGGCTGGGGTATTCGGATGGTTGGCGGGTATTGGTCTGGTGACTGTGATTGAACGCGGAGG
>Ga0310342_100000379_pt1 | contig 24555 bp, 7 predicted proteins | sample S15DNA20500_MG_FD_206155 | JGI IMG/M metagenome (GOLD analysis project Ga0310342, IMG submission 206155) | Marine microbial communities from station ALOHA, North Pacific Subtropical Gyre - S1503-DNA-20-500_MG | ecosystem: Environmental > Aquatic > Marine > Oceanic | place: Pacific Ocean: North...
GTTGATCTTGCCTCGTGATGAGCATCTGTTGCTTGATCCACCAGGTATGTCATCCTCGAATGACTGGAATTGGGAGTGGGCGTGGCTCAGGCGGGTTCCGAATTTGACGACTTACCAGCTCGAAAAATGGGTCGGGGCTAAATCACGTCAACAATTGGATGATGGAAGCTATGTCGGTTTAGAAACGGCTAATCACTATTTGTTCAGCTCGTTTGGCAATCCGACACACATCGACGTTCGTTTGGCAAAACGTGTCACGGTGTTATTGATTGTTTCGGGTGGCATCCTACTGTTGGGTTTGGCCTGGATGTATCTGGCTATTGTGCAGCAGCCACTGATAATTGTGATTGCTTGCGCCGTGTTGATTCCAGCAGTCATGTACGCGCCGGAGCTAACCTGCGAAGTCATTTTTGCCATTGTGATTGGTTTGTTGCTTGTCGTTTTAGCGAAGTTGTTAAGAGGGGTGTTCGGACGCCAGCGCCGGATGGTGGTTCGAGGCGGATCCTCGATTGTGGAAACTGGAACGTCCCAAATTTTCAGGACCACATCCGATTCGGCAGCTCTGCAAACAACAGTTTCGGCTCCCCTTGTCGTGCCACTTTCAAGTGAAGACACATCCACCGAATTAAAATCATGACCAGGTTGTGAAACCGATTCATATAAAAAAGGATTTCCTATTCGATAAAATGCCAGTCAAAGTGTTAACGGTCTTGGGATAGAACCCCTTGGTAAAGGACGAACCGGCACTGCCGGATTCAGGAAGACAGATTTTCGCTGAGAAGCGATGTGCTTTCTGAAAAAAAGATTCGATTATTCACGTAGCTGTCAGTGTTGTTACGGCATTTGGAGTTGATCATGTCAGGTTGGGTAACAATCGCCCGTATCCTACTGTTGTTCAGCCTGGTCGGCTTGTCTCCGCGATGGGTTTGCAACGCTGCGGAAAGTGAAAGGTCGAAGACCGAAGTTGCTCCACCGATTTTCTTACGCAGAATGTTCGTCCCGGCAAATGATCATGCCAGTTGGCCGCGGGGTGATCACCGTTATTTGCCGATCGATGTTGAGGAATACGAGCGGCTCGTACGTTCTCTGGTGACCATTGCCGATGGAACACCAGGCAATGATGCCCAGATTGTAAGAGCCACTTATACGGCGAGATTCCAAAAGAATCGCCTTGCCGGAGGGATTGCTGAGATCAAAATACGAGACACTGGTGATAGTGCCTCGATGCTGTCGCTTTCGGGGTGTCGGCTGGCTATCGAGGAAATGTGGTGGGAAGGAGCGGATCGTCGTGGAGCCGTTTTCGGCCTATCGGCAGAGGAGTTACCTGTTGTTTTAACCGATCCATCAAATGAACTGCGCATGCGCTGGACTTTAAGAGGAACCGTCAACGATGAAGGTGGCAATACGTTCCAAATCGCCCTGCCGGTTTGTCCTTGGAATCGTCTGTCGCTGGACCTACCTTCGGAGTTTGGCTTGATTGCGGACCAAGGAATCGTCACGGGGCCTTTTCCAGTACCCCCTAGCGTTCACGAGAGTGATGCTGTTGTGAATCCGGCTGAAAATGATCCAACAACCAAGGTTCCAGCGAACCGTGATTCAGCCAGTGACAGCACGATAAATAACAATACGGGAAACCTTCCTGTCGTCGAGTCTTGGCAAAGATGGCATCTTGATTTGGGTGGCAAGACCAAAGCTGTTATCCGCATCGGGCCGTTGACAATCCAGGGAGAACAGCGACAAGTTTGGGCGCGTACCTCTTCCAATTATCAGCTGTCCAGTCGAGGCCTCGAATTGAGTGAACGGCTCTTGCTGGATGTTCAACATGAACCATTGCGACAAGTTGTCGTTGGCATTGAAAAACGAATGCGGCTTACAGGAGTGCACCTTCGGGATCGGGAGTTGCGATGGACAATTGCTATGGAGCCGGAAAACGATTTTTCGCATGCCATTATCGAATTGCCGGATTCATTGATGGGTAACGGGCATTTATTGGAGTTGACAGCAATTGCACCGTTGACCGACCGGAAGTCCTACCCATTGCCCAGGTGTTCGTATCCGGATTTCGTCTGGCAAGAAGGCGATATCGAGTTGATGGTCGCTGCACCATTAGTGTTAAAAGGGATCAATATCCAAGGTGGGCATCAGTCGCGGTTAAGTCGCTTAAGTGATGAGTCAGGAGAAATTGTCGAATTCCAATTGCATGCGTCCGATGCTCAGATTGACGTTGCGTTAGCCAACCAGGCTCCTGAAATTGCGATGGCCAGTGGACGTCATGTGAATCTTGGTGAAAATTTTGCCGAAGCGAGATTGGTTGTTGATTTAAAGTGCAACAGTGGCGATGAGTTCTTGATGGTTGGAGAAGTTTCCGATTTCTGGAACATCGAGGAAGTCGAAACTGAGCCGGCTGATTTGCTGGATGATTGGCGGACCACCGTTACGGGACCTGGTCAAGAACGGCTGGAAATTCGTTTTGACAGGCCTTTAGGTTCGGAAGAGGGTGTTCGTTTGGTGATTGTTGGCCGGCGAACTCGCGGTATTTTGGATCGCCAACTCACGATGCGCGACATCGAGGTGGTACGGTTTCATGGGGTCGATCAAACTGAGTCATTAGTCGCATTGCGAACGGAGCCACCTTTTCGAATTCGCTTGATTGGCGATTCCCAAGTCATTCCTCTGCGAGACAGCCAGATCACCACTGATCAACGTACAAGATTGGAGCCACAGCTGGGTGATATCGTGTTTCGAGATGATGCCAATGCTCAGCGACTGCATATTTTGCTCAGCCGCGAACCAGCAAGAATTTCCGTTGATTTAAATGTGGAAGCAACGATACGAAAAGAGTCACTGCTGGAATCTTACTCTATTTACTGTGATCCGGGAAAGGCTTTTGTTGATCGATTGGTTGTGGATTTTTCGGAATCACGGCCAGAGGCTCTTCGCTGGCAAATTGAAACCGATGAGGAAATTGGACAATCGGTGAATACACGCCGACTTCCGGTTCCAGAAGAAGTGGACAGCGTTCACGGAGAAACCTGGGAAATTGCGTTACGTCGCCCCTACAACGAACCGTTTGTACTTCGTGCTTCCCGTTGGACAGACAATGCAGGACTTCAGCCATTGTCACTGGCTGCTGTGCGAGGCGCTGCAGAAAATCGTGCTACACTGACGCTGTTTGCCGGGGATGGGGTACGTCCCGTGATCAGCCGTTCAGGGGCCCTGACGGTCGTACCGGCAGCACCGGTTCGTGATGATGGATCGGTTGTTCACGCCCGGTTTCGTTACGATCCAGAGCGCGATGTGCGAGCGGCAGCAGGTACACCGATCCAAGTGCGTGTTGCGGAAGATGACAGCCGACCACTGGTCTGGATTTGGTCTCTCGAACACCTGAGTTGCTATTCAGGTTCGGGTGAAATTGATCATCAGGTAATTCTTCGTCTGCAAAACGATGGAGAGTCGGAATTGAGTCTTCGGCTTCCCGACGGTATTCAAATTCGTCAAATAATGGTGGATGACAGTGAAATTGTTCGCTCTCAAACGATTGGCACGTCGAATGATCTTGAAGTTGCATTGCCAACGGATGTGCGTTTTCCAACAGTTGTTTTGGAATATTCGACAAAGCAATCCTCATTGGGAGCCATCCGGACGATAGCAGCCCCGACTTTGAGCTCAGATGTTCCTATTTTGAATCAACGTTGGACGGTTTGGCTGCCACCAGAATATCGTCCATTCTCGACAAGCGGCCGGGGTGATGAATCACGATCATGGGGGACGCGATTGTTTGGGCCGCTGTGGCGAAACTCGTCATCTGCAGGGCGAGTTGCTTGGGCTGTTGATCAGGTGCCATTACAACTGGGTCAACAGGATACTAGTGTTCCGCCGTTCGAAGGTAAGTTTCCGTGGACAGTGGCTGCAAGTCATGAAAATGGGATGTCGATTCAGGCAGGATGGTCCAAGCACATCCAGAAATGGACCGAGGATCAGGTTTTAGAGGTTACGGTATATCACCGCTCTACAATGACAGCTCTAGCGTGGGTGTGCTTTTTGTTAACCGCGCTGATGACAAGGATGGTTTGCGCCAGATGTTGGGTGGTGTGGTGGTCGGCTATCGGATGCGCGATCGCTTTGACGTTACTGCTACCTGACTCATGGGTTCCAATTGCTACAGGCGTTTTTCTTGGCCTGTTGTCGGGTGCCATCATTTCCTGTTTGCTCGACTGGATCCAATCGCAAGCGAATGAGAATATAGCAAGCAGCGCCAATGTTACGAATTTTCCCGAATGGAGACAGACCGTGATGCTGCTGGCTGTGTTTTGCTGCCTTTTGAATACAGCCATTGCACAGGACGCGGTCCCATCGATTCCGACGAAAGACGAACCATCTTCTGTGAAGGAGCCTGCGTCACCCGATCAAGGGAAAGCACCATCTCTTAAAAGAGAAAAGACTGAAAAAAGTAATCAGGTTGAGTCGTCAAAAAACCTATCCGAAATCCATAGTGTCTTAATACCCGTTGATGAGTCATTACAGCCAACGGGGGGTAAATATTTCATTCCCGAGCCGCTTTATCAGAAACTTTATCGACTTGCTGCGACCACTGAATCTGTGCCGCAAGGGTGGGTTCTTCGTGGCGCGTCTTACGAATTATCCCTTGATTGGCAGGACGATGCGCACGAGTTGGAAGTTCAGGAAATGCAAGCCATTTTTGACGTAGAAGTCTTTGATCATGATGTTCGTGTTGTGGTGCCGCTGGCAAAGAAGAATGTGAATCTGATCGACTCGGGTGTAAGAATTGAGGGTGTGACCATTCCTGTCCAATGGAACGAGTTTGGAAAATCTTTTTCATTTGCGATTGTTGAACCAGGTAGTTATCAGGTTGAACTTTCTTTTCGTCCTTCATTACAACAGGAAAAATTGCACCAAGGTTTTGAATTGGGAATTCCACCGTTGTTGAATTCCCAGCTGCTTGTCCAACATCCTGACGATGCTGGTGAGATTGACATTTCGTCAGCGATAGGGGCCATGACCCGCGATTTGGATCCTAACAAAATTCTGTCGAATCTTGGTCCCACGGATCGATTGCACGTTCGTTGGAGTCGAGATGTTGAAACGGGAGTCACTGAATCGGTCGAAGTTGATGAGTTGTTTTGGCTCAGTATAAGTCCAGATTCGGTCGTGTTGGATGCACGGTTTCATGTGCGTCGAAAAGGTTCACAGCTGCCGGTTTTGCGGCTTGTTGCGGATCCTCGTCTTCGTTTGGTCAACGACGATCGTTCAGAAGTCGTATTAGAGAGTAACTACCTGCTTGGTTCACCTCAAGAAATCTTACTGGAGGTAGGGGATACTGATGAAGATACGGTTGAAGTGAGAGCCCAATTTTTAATTGCCGGGACATCCGGCATTGGCCACTTGCGAATTCCGCGATTGGACATAGCGAGTGGGTATTCTCAGCGACGCTGGTTCGCGGTCGCCGTGGAAGAGGATCTGGGATTTGACGAACCCGATTCTGTGAATGTTGAGCCACTTGCAATTCCCGAATTTTTGCGTCGTTGGGGTTCAGCTGAGAGCGAACCGCAATTGGCATTTCAAAGTCTACCCCGTGGGGAAGATTTATTGAGAGTTAATACGTGGCTGCAAAATTCCAAAACAAGGGGGTCCGCTGAACAGACGATCAATTATGGTTATCCTGAGTCACGTGTCTTGGTGAAATACCAGCTGGTGACGGAGCCGGGATATGTGTTTCAGCATCGTATCAAGGTGCCAGCGGAATTGGCTGTGGATGATGTTCGTATCCATGTGGAGCAATCCACAGTCACGTCACGTTGGTCTCGTACAGAACCTGATTTGATTACCGTGTTTTTGATGAGTGCGATGTCCGGGCCCTATGAACTGCTATTGAAAGGCCATCTTCCCATGGCATCTTCTGAATCGGAAGTTGCCATGCCGCAATGTTCGATCGAAGGAGTTGAGATCACAGAACAGAGTTTCCATGTTGCTCGCCAAGCGGGTGTTGCGGTAAGTGTCCATGCGACACAGGGATTGAAGCCACAGGAAATTTTTGAGAAAAGCGTTGTTGGTCATGATTGGGGAGAGCGAATCGCGAGTTTTGTAACGTCCGGAGAAGGCCCGGTGTCGGTTCAATTGAATTTGGAACTCCGGCAGCCCGAATTGACTGCCACCCAACTGACACAATTGCATAAGCGTCAGGATGAATGGTCTTGTGAAATTGACTATCGAATGAATGTCAATCAAGGAATCGTTGACGTTATTCGTTTTGACGTTCCACCCACCTTGGTGGAGCCGCTGAGTATCGAGCCGATTGCACCATACGAATTGATTGAATTGCCACATACAGGACGTCAACGACTGATTGTGCGGTTGCCAGAATCGGTAGAAGATCAATGTGAGTTGAAGATTGTTGCAGCGATCAAGCCCGATAGTGATGGTCGTATTCGTGTGCCCGAAGTCAAGCCGCTGGACATTGATCACTTGACACGCTATGTCGCTGTGCCATCGCGTAGCGACCGCCGCAGAATTCAATGGGAGATCAGATCCTTGCAGGAAAGCGAATTGCCAGAAGACCTTCTTGACCTTGTTGAAACAGAGGAGAACATAGAAACCTATCAGGTGTCGAATGATGATTTTGGAGCTGTCTTAAGCTCCGATCAGTACGTTGCACGTATTCCCCAAATCCGGCTTGTCGATATTCATGTTGCTTGTCGGGAAGATCGCCAGTGTTTTGGCACGGTAACTTTTGATTTGGAACCTGCCGGGCTGTCGTCGTGTCATTTGAAATTGGCGGCTGGCCATGAGTTGTGTTTAGTTCGCGTGGCTGAGCTGCCGGCCCAGATAGCGGCCGTAGGTGACAACCTTTGGCGTGTTCAATTAGGGCCAGATCAACTTCCCCAGCGAATCGATGTTGTTTTCTCGGGTGCACTTGTACATGATGATCACCAGGCAGGCGTATGGAAAATTTCTGCTCCGCAACTGACGGGATTGCCCGTCAGGCGATCACTTTGGACAGTTCGTCCGGCTCCGAATGCAGAGACTGCCTTGTTGAGTTTGCGCCGTATTCCGGCGGAGCAGCAGGATGTGTTTCGCCTGCGAAGCCTCGAGTCGCTAATCGATCTGCCTGTTCATGTGGTTGCTGGCCGATCACTACGGGATTTACAGTATTGGAGTCAGCGGTGGGGTAAACGATTGCTTTCTTTGCAGCCTTCAGCGGCTGATGATTCTTCAGAATCGCGTACGGCGTTGCGGTCGAAACTGTTGAACCTTGAACGGTTAATTCATGAACATTCGGGTACTCCAGCTTCGCCGGAGGGAATCAGTATCTGGCAACAAGGTGCTAAAGAAAAAGTAGCTCAAACTGAGATTGTTCGGTTATGGAAAGCGTCGACTCCTACCTCCCCAGTGATTCACACGATGGCTCGTGGTGAAAGCATTTCGATCAAGTTGCGGATTCGTTCGAGGAGCGGTGATGATTTGGCGTCGCGGATATTCGCGACCATCGTTGTGATTGTCACGATAACGGTTGGAATTGGTCGACGTGAAAAATTCGTAGCTGGGATTGTAGGTACCGTTTCCCAGTGGTTACCCTTGGCAACACTTGTCATGGGTCTTGCCTGGTGGTTCTGGTTTGAACCACGGTTGTTGGGGCTAGTGGTCGTGGCGATCAGTTTGATCTATGTTATGCGGTTGTTGTTTTTCGGCCTGATCAGAGCGAACGGCTATTTCCGAGAGCGGTTCGGTCATTGACTTTGCCCTGGTCTCAGCTAAGCGAGATTCATTTGCCAGCGGCCGACGGTAGTGGCTTTCACCAGGTTGGGTTGGGGCTCAGAGTCGATGTAGCCCTGTTCAATGTTCTTCAGGACCGTAACCAATCCAAGGTGCGTTCAAAGGTTGTATCCAACAGAATGGATTTGTTAAGTCGTGGATGAACAGGTTCGTAGAACTCAGAAACGATATGAGGCAAGCTGTTGAGATTAGAATCTGAAGTGGTGTTTTGCACATGTGTATCGGATGAGGCTTGACTGTTAGAAGTTACATCGTTGCCGGGTTGTGTGACGTTATCTAACGAGACTGCAGGTAACTGAGAAATTGAAACCAGAGCTTGTGTCATGGCACTGGTGAAATGAATGATGGCGGTTGTCAGATCGCTGGTGTCAACATCACCGTCACCATCGGTATCACCTTCGCTCCAGGTTTTACCTGTGCCACCGGCACTGGTAAAATTGACAATTGCCGTCGTCAGGTCCGACGTGTCAACGTCACCATCGAAATCCGTGTCTCCCAGGAGATCGGGGCGTCCGGGACCAGGTGCCGCGGCGCTCCAGCCGCGCGACTCAATGCCGAGGCTATGGGGGGGTGTGCGATGGAGGGTGATGCCAGTTCCGTCGGCCGTTGTCGGCCATGGCGGCAGGTCGTCATACAGCACTTGGTCTTCCAGTAATGTAGGAGTCGTTGGGGGAAATTCGGGTGTTGGATCACCAGGCCGTTGCAACTCAATGCGATCGTCGCCATTGCTCAGCTGATTTCGGTAGGGTCCGACAAGCACGGCTCCCGTATCGATTCCATAATGGGCATGGAATGCCGCCAGACGTTTCATGTTGGCTGTATTCTGCGGATCAAAAGAAATCACAACCACGACTTCCCCTGCCTCGATGGTCGTTGCCGCTATGAAGTCGTAGTCCACGCCTCCGCGAATTCGCCAATCGGTCAGGTCGATAGTTGCCGTTGTCGGGTTGAATATTTCTATGAATTCGAGATCACTTTCCTGCAAAGTTGGTTCAATGGCCAAGGCTTCAGGAGATGGAAAATCGGGGTGATAGTTCAGTTCACTGAATACCAGTGGTCCAATTCGTGCAGGGGAATTGGTTGCTGACAGAGTAACTTTTTGCAGGGGTACAAGACGATCCGATCCATCCGTCGTGCGACCCAACGATTCCCCAACAGCCGTGGCACCAAAATGAACATCGTCGACGAAGAGTGAGATGCCACTGCTGTCACTGGGGACCGTGAGCCAAACATCATCGCCTGCAGTTCCGCTGAGCGCAAAATCAGTGGGTGCCGGACTTATTGGATTTGGATTGAAGTGGCTCTCGTCAAAAACAAGATAGCCACCGGTAGATAAAATGGTCCCTTCCGGAATTTCGTATTTCAAAAAGTTGTCTGAGGAATCACTCAAATACCAGCCACCAATATCGATGTTCGTGCTCGTTGAGTTGTAGAGTTCGATCGAATCGGTTTCAACTACTGGAGGATCGGTACGCGAGAGTACCTCGTTGATGATAATGCCGATGGGTTCCTGGCCGGCGCTGCCTGGTGACCCACCAAATGGGATGCTTCCACGCCAGTGATAATATTTACCGTATTGATCGATTGGCGTAGTCGTTGGATCGGTGAGCTCCAAACTGGCACCATCACCGTCGGCGCGTTGAGGCCACGGGTCGTTGTCGTTGAAATTAAAACTCAAGATCGTGCTGCCATCAGAGTCGTCCAATTTAATCTGTTCACCACCGTTGGAAAGACTGCCGGTGAAGGGGCCGGCAATGATTGCAGGATTGACCAGGGGATAGGCTGCCTGGAATGCAACCGTATTTTTTGCGACAACCAGGTATTCTCCTGGGGCAATTGTTGTTCCGGCCGAGAATGTAAAGGGTGCTGCCGGACCTGCTGAGATCGTGACACCAGCCAGGTTCAATGTGATTGATTGGGCTGCGCTACTGATGTTGGTGAGCTCGATAAATTCTGTCGTGTCACTGCCCGCCGGATTGTAATGCAATTCACTGACCCGCAAAAACCTTTGAGGGTCTGTGGGTGCCGAAGGCGTTGTGACAGAATTCACCAGCTGTCCGTTTTTACCGACCAATTGGACGGTCTCGCCATGGTTGGACAAATGTCCCCCATAATTGCCTTGTACAAAAATCCCTTGATCTTTTGATGGTCCTGTTGCCCGATTTCGGAAAACCTTGACATCGGGCGAAACGTACAAAGAGCTTTGCGCAGGAATCACAACGCCTGGTTGAAAAGTGTGTTGTATGCCGCCAGACAAATGCCAGCCAGAAATATCAACAGCCGTGCTTAGTGGATTGACTAGCTCGATATATTCCTCGTCTTGGTTTCCAGAAATTGGATCAAATTCAATTTGACCAAAGTTAATTGTCGGTAACACCGAGTTCACGCCGTCCGGTTGGCTGGCAGGTATCAAACCGCTGCCACTTGGACCTTTGTCCTCATACAGATAGGGTCGGCGTTGAGCAAGATATAAATTACGGATACGGTCAACCGAAGTGGCGAAATTGAAATTTTGTCCAAACAGAGTTCCCCATTTGGCACGGTCCAAGAGCACGTCGGCGTTCATGAGCGTTTCCAGCTCGTCCAGCCGCTGCTCGAATTTCAACTCGTTAGCCGGCGTGCCTGGAGGTTGTAAGAACTCATCCATCAGTGTTCGCAGCCGTCGCATCAACATCTGCTGTGTGGCAGGCGTATCGTGGATGGCATCGATCATTCGATTCCATTCCAAGTCAGTCGCACCGTACCAACGGTGTTCTGAATCGCCATGCAACGGATGACTTCCTGAACGCAGGGGGTTTCCGCCGTTATTTTCGTCGTCGGCCCAGATGACATCCGCGTCGTCAAAAATGTGACTTGTTCCGAACGTTAAATCTTTGTCCCATGGGAAAACGTACCATTCGCCATTTCCGTTGGTATCACGGTACATAAAATTGTTGTGAATGATTCGGTCAACGTCCTGGATAATAACTCCGGCGGCAAGATAATTGATCACTTGGGGAAGATTAATATTGTCAAATAAATACTGAGCCCGTCGGCTATTGGATGGATGGATGCCGTTGACAACCGCCTGCAGGTCACTGTTACCTTCGTGTTGACGAGTGCGTTTGGAAAGAGCATCGGTTGCATTCCAAACGGGATTGCGTTCAAACTTGTACATGGCACCTTCTGGATCCAGTCCACGGCGAATCAAGAAGTCCTCGTCGATCTGTTCTACGAGGTGGGCGACCATGAAAAAATCGCCATTTCGATCCATACGTATCGGATTGGCAAGGGGTGCAGGGACGCCGGCTTGGCGGAAAGTTTCATAGGCAAGGCTCGTTCGCAGGTAGGCTTTGTCCCAATAAGTATTGGCGATATTGATTTCAGTGATGCGGTTCTCGCCTTCGGCAATCAGGAAATCGTATCCGCGGTTGAAGTCGAATTTGAAATTCTTTTTTGGACCGAAATTGGATGAGTTCCCTCTTAAACGGACAAAAACGTTGTCATAAAACTCATTCTGGTAAAACAGAGATGCGCGTGTCCCTGACCTTGTCTGTGCGGCGCCCGTATTCTGTGTGAACCATTTTAGGTGTGGCAGATCACTTGTCGTAGCCAGATTATCGACTACGGTTCCCAGGTACTCAGGTGAATCGGCAATGGCATTCAGTGGCCAACGTGACATATGATCCTGGCTGTCACTGGCGGTGACGTAGTAGCGAACCATATCTCCCGTTCCACTTGCATTGGCTGGAATCATCGCCCCGTAGATACCATCACCCGGATTTCCGTCCCCATGAAGTCCATCGTCGAACATCCGCACTTCTACTTCCGTACTGTACATGACACGGTAGTGCAGCAGCACGTCTTTTGGCGCGGCAAATTTTTGTCGTACGACAGCCGTTACCACCAATGGATCAGAATCTTTAAGTACCGCTGGCGAGTGCGAAATATTTTCGATGAACGGTCCTTCGTCGATTGTGCCGGGCGCATTCAATGCACCTGGCGTAGGATTGGTGATGTAGGTTGATACACCACTGGTGTCTGTGACGCTGATGGCAGCGAGTTGCGGACGTAAAAAGAAGTCATTGTCATCGGCATCCGTGTTCAGTCCATGAATCGCCAATAGGTTATTACCCGATACGAGCTTGTTGGCGTGTTGGCTGATATCTAAATTGTCCTGCCCAAGTTCCATGGTTCCCGTATGGAAGAATTGAACCTCGCTGAGGCCGACGTAGTTAGCGTCCCCATAGTTGGAGTCGATCATGAAGAGTACGTGTCGCGCGCTGAAATCACCCAGGTCAAGGGCCACACCATCGTAAGTGCCCGTGTGCGGTGCCTGGGGCAACGTTACCTTGCGATCCAATGTCCAACCTGCTCCGGGATGGGTCGTCCCTGGACCTCCATGGATCGCAGGCAGCGAAAGAGCATCGGCATACCAGATCCACATGTCCTTGACACCACGGGTTGTCTGATTCATGCCTGTGGGTGGTGTGATCTCGTTGAAGTTCCAGACACGCATCGTTTGGAATGTGTGTGAACCGTCATTGAAACTAAACCCGACGTACTGCTCATTGATCGTAACTCCCTGAAAACCGGCCCCAGCCGCCAGCCACATGTGCGGATCCGGATCAGTGGTGTGTCCGTAGAAACCGCTTGGCTGCAATTCACCACCCATCTCTCCTTTGCCAGGTGATTGTCCTAAAAAGTTGCCGTCCACCAGTTTGTCAGAACCATAGGTTGATCCGGCGCCTGCCGCGTCTGCGGCTGCACCCCCGTTGGCACTCGCGATGGTTGTAATGTTGGTTGAACTGTCGCCCTCGGGTAAAGTGGACAGGTATTGATTAGCCAGTACCAGGTTACCGCTGTTTGCAGTGGCATTAAATGCAGGAGTACCACTGGGAGCATTTTGTCTCGCGATTTCTGTGCCGTTCAAATAAGCGACATAACCGTTATTGTAGTCAATGGTCAAATGTAGTGACTCAATATCATCCACGTTGTTCGCTTGAAATGGAAAACGTGTGAGCACAGAAGCATTGTGATGGTGCATTTGTTCTTGAAGATCCCCTGCCGCGTTGACCAGGGGACCTACAGCCGAGCTGCCTGTAGCATCGAACCCGAGTCCGCTGGTTGCGGAGAACCATCCGAAAGCTGTCGAGTCATTGAACGCCGGGTCGTACCATGCATGACTTCCATCGGTCAGGTTGTTCGCTCCGTTGGGAATCCGTACCCGGGCATCTGTACTGTTTGGGATCAGTGTACTTCCGAATGCGCCTTTGAGTTTTCCGAAGGAAACATCCCCAAATTGGGCCGGGAAATTTGCTGAAAACTCGGAAACCACGGCGTTGCCATCAGGCATGACCAGCGCCAGGTATTCACCGTCACCACTGAGAGCAAAGTTCGTATGAAGCTCATGGTCAGCTACTGCACGATGTTTTCCGGAGGTGAAGACAATCTGGTAACCTTTTGCCGGAATCGTCACTGACGGCAATTGCCAACGCTGTAAGTCGTCAGAATCGTCAGTTAAATACCAACCATCCAGGTTGATGTCGACGGTACTCGGATTATGAATTTCCAGCCAGTCGGATGAATCCCCATTTTGGTCCACCAAAGTGCTACCGTTAAGTGCCATGAACTCGTTGATGATCGGCAACTCAGCGGGAAACCCACTAGAGTTTTCGGCTCCTGGCGTAGGATTCATCGTATAACCCAGTTGCTCAGAACCAATCGTGGTCAGGACGCCGTGAAGTTGTGGTTGAATCAGGAAGTCCCCATCGGTAGCACTGAAATTGAGACCTTGGATGGCCAATACGTTGGTGCCGGCGACGAGCGATTGATGAATCTCAATTTCTTCGTGTTCAAAACTCCTGCCACCCGTGAAAAACTGGACTTCGCTGAGGCCAACATAAGGATCACTAATGCCCAAATCACGAGCATAATTGCTTTCGATATCGATCAGAACGTGGCGCGCCTGGACACTGTCGAAATTAATTTTGGCAACGTTGTCAAAAGTGGGGGATCCTTCTGAATTGGCGGGTACCGGGTCACCCTTGGGAATCAAAATGTCTCCGGGTAACTGGGTCCATTTAGTGTCTGGCTGAGTCGCTCCGCTGGCACTGGGATCATTGGAATACCAGATTTTTGCCGAGCTGACACCTCGATTTACACACTTTCCTTGCGGACAACTCGAGCGATTGATTTCGTTCATCCCCCAAATCCACATTTCGGATAAGGAAAGGCTCGCACCCAGGTCGAAGCTGACCCATTGATTGGGTATGTCATTGATTCCATTGGTTTGCAGGGCCATCATTCCATGGTCAACGATGTTATCGATTTCGGGCACTCCGGCGTTACTTCCAGGGGGATTGTTATCGTCCCAGTTGGATCCCACCACTGGAACCGATCCGCCAAATCCACTGCCATCCACAAGGCGGAATGGTTGATAATTGACAGCGGAGTTGGATAACGGTAATGCGGGACCAGCGGTGACTGTAATGTTGGAGACGTGGGGGCCGCCTCCTTGGGCAATGGTTGGGCCAACGTAGGTGTTGACCAGCTGGGATGGGCCAGTTCCAGTGCCCGCTGTTGTGGTTGCCTCGGCATTGACATTGAGCAAGTCACCGGACGCATGCTGCCGGCCGACTTCAACATTGTTTAATAACGCGACGAATCCATCGTTATAGTCAAGGGATAAGGTCAGCTCGTTGATCATGGTGGGGCTGTCGACCTGGAATGGAATCCGCAGCAAGGCCGTCGAATGTTCCCCTGACATTTGCCCGGTCAGGTTACCGTCGGGGTGAATTTTGGAGTTGATCGATGTGCCACTACCGGTATCAAATCCGATACCCACTTTCACGTCGAACCAATCAGGATTTGTCGCGTCGTTGAAATGGGGACTTGGCCAGTCGTGGCCGCCCGACTGCACGTCACCCGTGGAATCAGGCAAAACGGCTCGTGCAGAAGTACCGTCGTCAACCAACGTAATCGGAGAAGTTCCAGTAGTATTAGGGACCCATCCGAACGAGATATCTGCGAATTGACCAGGGAAGATATCAAATTGCGAAACGATCGTGCTGCCGTCCGGCTGGACCAGCGCAAGATATTGTCCATCTCCGTCGAGATTGAAATTGGTATGGAGTTGCTGACCGCTGACGGATCGATCTTTCTCTGAGGCGAAGACGACCTGCAGCTGTCCGGGACTGAGGATGGTTGAAGGAAAACTCCATTGATCCAATTTGGCAGGATCATTGGTCAGGTAATAGCCATCCAAATCAAGCGCGGTATTTCCCGCATTCTTAATCTCAAGCCAATCAGCAAAGGTTCCCTCTTCATCGGCCAGAGTGCCGTCATTGATTGCCATGATCTCGTTAATGATCGGCATCCCATCAAGAACGAGCCGCGGCTCAAGTGGCTCGATGAGCCGACGAGGTTGTCTGTAGCGCCTTTGCATGTTGCGATCCAATTGATACCGTTTTTTGGCAGAAGATCGATCGGACGGTGAAAGGACTTTTCCCACGATGGGAGGTCGACTGATTTCACAAAAAAAGAGCCGGCAAGAGGATGCTCACAATCACTTCCTTGCCCGCTCGTGTCAACACAATTCTGCTATGGATCAAGTTGATGATTATACCACAAATCTCGCATGAGCGCTGTGGAAATCGTTGGTCGATAGAATCACCTACCAGGAGCTCTAGTTGCTGTTAAGTAAAATCTACGAGTTTTGCAGTTTTAACAGACGCAGTTTTAACCGACATTGCTCAATTCAAGCACCGGTAAATTCTTGATAGATGTCTTTGCCAACCAGATCACTCCAGCGATGAATCAAATTTCGCCAGATGGGGCCAGGCACACCGTCACCGATAGGAAGCCCGTTGAATCGAACAACCGGGGCCAGGCAATAGGGAGTCGATGGCATCCAGGCCTCTTCTGCATTGAGCACGTCGTAGGTCTGCAAATCTTGTTCAACAAACGGCACACCCATTGAATCAAGCAATTCTTCCAATACCACAAGGCTGATGCCCCAGAGTACATTGCCGCGACGTGGTGACACCACTTGTCCATTACGGTAGATGACGAAATTGGAACCGGCCGTTTCCGTGATATTTCCATTCACATCCAAAAACAGGGGCATCGATTTTGGATCGACAAGTTGTGCTTCTTGTTGGCCGATCCACATATGCAGTCGATTACGGTGCTTGATTTTGGATGACAGGCACTGCGGAGGCGTATGTCGTGCGGTGGGAGTCACGCAGTGCATTCCCTCGGTGAACGATACTTTCCAGAGGTCACTCCGCAGAGGGAAAGTATGTTGTAAGTACGTAGGTTTCATTTCTTCCGGTATGCCGGCTGATCCGGCGTAAACCGCATGTTCACCGGCGCTCATGTAGAACACCAAGGTTAATTCAGAGTCGGGATATTGTTGTGCGTTATTCTCCAATAATTTTTCGGAGATCGAAATGCTTTCTTCGATCGTGACGGGAGGAGTGATGCGAGCATATTTACAGGATTGGTAAAAACGACGTACGTGATCTTCGAGTCGATAGGCTTTTTGGTGAAAGGTGCGGACTAAATCAGTAACCGCGGCCCCCATGACAATTCCCAAATCAAAAACGGGTAAGGTACATTGAGATGCGGGTACAAATTCACCTTTCAAGTAGGCAATGGGTTCAGACATGATGGGATCCCTATGGACGTTGGTGATTCGAAAATCTCTGTATGAAGCGGAGGTTGGTCGATGTTCACTTTCTCCGCCAGGAAAAGGCTGGTTGGTGGATCTGCTGATGATGGTTGCCTTGATTAAAACGTGGCGATCGGATTGAGTGGAGAACCTGTCCCTCCCTCGACGGGAATCGGGGCGGCAGTCAGCAGGAATTCCCAACGACCCAAGCGAGTTGCCATACGGCTAAGCTCTTCCAGATCACAATTATCAAAAATATGGATGCCCATGCTGTTGAGTACTAACAAATGAACCGGATGTGACATCCCCGGAATTTTCGAAGGGATGACATCCGCAGCGGCATCACTACCCAGCATTGCGATGTCTCGTTGTTTCAGCCACTTGGCACACGAGGCATGCAGCCCGGGAAATCCATCTTTAATGTCCCATGATCCGACTTCGGCGCGACGGGCCCAGCGTCCGGTGCGAATCATCACCACGTCACCAGAACTGATACGAACGCCAGCCCGATTTTCCCACGCTGCGAGTTCTTCTGGATAGATTGCCGAACCAAGCTCCAGATATTTGACACCTCGTAATTTAGGAATATCTATGAGAATTCCCCGAGTCAGAATGCCCGCTTTAATATGGTGGATACTCAGCTGCCCAGCACCCTTGTCGGTCACTTCTTCTTTTGAGTAACCGTTGTACATTTTTCCCTCATAGAAGAGATGGCAAAGGGCATCCATATGTGTATGTGCGTACCCATGGTAAGCGACGGTGAATTGGTCTACCGCCCATTTGTTATCCACGATTGGCAACATGGTTTGTACAAAGGGCTGTGGGTTATCCCCTGATTCTTCTTCTTCGACGGTGCGCGCCAACGAAACGGAAATACCCTCCTTAACCAGCCGTGCCCCTTGTTGGCGCTTGGCTTTCGTGATGAGATTCAATGCACCGAGCTGATCCTCTTTTCCCCAGCGACCCCAGTTGGATAATTCCTTTGTTAGACGTTCAACGTCGGCCTTGGTCATATCATGTTCTGATTGTCCATAGGCCAGGGGACCAGAGAAATTCCATGAGATCGTCGCTATGGCAATCAACAACGGCAGGACTAATTGTGACGCTTGGTTTCGCATATGTTTTCTCCTAGAAAGTTAGTTGGATTGACGGTCCCAGGGTTGAGAGAGCGACGGCTGGTTGGCGTATCGCTTCATTTGAATTGTCATTTGTGCACCGGCGCCAGGAGCCAGGTGTACACTGAAATACGGGGAATCCAGCTTGTAACTCTGGTTGTCAACTGAAACCATCATGCATTGGTGCTCTCCGTAGGCACCTCCCTGGACGATTAGTTTTCTGGACTCAGTTTGGTTGATATTCACTAATGTGACGACTGTTTCCTCGTCGGTCAACTTCTCGACCAGCGCGGCAACATCCTGTGGTATTCCACTTCTTGTCTGTTCGGGATCAAAGTAACGCAGTCGCGCATGTAACAAAGTCCCATAACGGCAGGGCTGAATGGCACCCCACATTAAATTACAGAGGTTTGTAATGCTAGCGGGGTTGAATGCCATGGGGTTATCCGAGAGGCGCGTCTTGGGCGTGGTAGGGTCGTTGTGCATGGCATGGCTTTTTCTGCGAAGTGTGGCAAAATCTTCTTGCAGCACCCGCTCCGGATACCCTGGGTCACCACCTGCCAGGTAAGCAAACCACGGGTTGTCTTTGACTCGCTGAAGGTGGCTACGGTTCATCGACCAGTAGTAGACTTCCCGGGCTCCCTGTAACCATGGTTGCTCTTGCCATCCGTACCAGCCATGGTCACCGTACATGGTGGGGTACATTTTTTTGCCGTCGATGGTTTTGGCATAAGAATTAATTTTGTCAATCATCGTATCCCAGACGTCAACGTATTTCTGATCGCCTGTTAAAAGCAGGGCATTTCCAAATCCGATCAGTGCCATATGAATGGTGATACGATTGTCGTATCGGTCCGTACCTGGCACCGCCACGGTGAATCCCCAACCGTAAACGCCGCCGTACCATTTTCCATTGGTGGCGCCGCCGATCGTACCGTCCAGACCAATGTTCGACGGGATGATTCCTCCATTGTCGAGCGTGCGTTGTCGCCAGGCGTCGACGTATTCGAGTAACCAACGCTTGTATTTTGTATTGTTCTGAAGCATGTATGCATTGGCAGCCAGTGATGTGGCAGCCAGATTTTGAGGGTGATCACCGATGATGTCGTTGTAGTCCTTGAAATGTTCGAGCATTTGTTCGTAAGAATTTTCACCGTGCAACGGGATGAATTGGTCGTTGATTTCGATGGGATCTCCGGCCCAGTCAAGGGCCGTCGCTTTTCGCAGCAAGGGGCCGCGGCTGCCGTTGAACATGCTGCGGATGATCTTGTGTTGTGAGTCATAATTTGGTGCGTCAGGGTCTTCGTTCATGTAGAAGCCGGCAAACCGCCGGACGCGCTGTTGAAAACGACAATTTTTTGGATCGGAAAGACCAAGTAAATTAAAGACCGTGAGTCCTTCGCCGTTATGGAGCCAATCCATCGCGACCGGGAACTCTTTGTAGTACATGCCTTCACGTGCCATAGGAACTTCGGAGGTTTTGGCTTCCGTGTACTGGAGAAGATGTCCTTCCCAGGCCTTGTTGGTCATCTCTGAAATCACATCTGGGGCGCCCAACGCATGCAGCAATGGCCAATCGTTAATGTTTTCAATTGCATCATCAGGACCATCATTTCCCCCCCAACGTTCGATGCACTTCAAATAGCCACGGTGGTCAAAATATTTATCGAAAAACGTTTCACAGGCTTTCGTCTTGGCCACCAGTAATTCTCGCTGCATCAGCGCCCAGGCGGGTGGCGTCATTGGTGAATCGATGGATAAGGTCTCGCCTGAAACAGGTTTTGTTAAACAATTTGTCAAAAAAACAGAGGCACACAAAAGGTGCATCAATGGAAACAAGGATTTCGTTCGTTTCATTTTGGACCTTTTCAAGCTCACTAGAAGGAAAGAATTTTGTTCTTGTACGCGATGCCGCATCATCATATCACCTATTCAATACTTCGTCGAATGATCAGGGAATCGATAAATCCCAGCACCTGTCATGGTAGGCCCTGAAAAAAATGGATTGACACACAAGCGTCAAGGTCGGACAATAATAGAGTTGAATCATCCCTGTGAAAGGTATTGCCATGTTCCGGGTCGATGCGTGCGGGGCCAGTCGTTATTGTGATGGGCTAGAGCGGCGCAGTTTTATTCAGTTGGGCCTGGCAGGAATGGCGACCGCCGGGATGCCCGATCTGCTGAAGGCCAAGGCGATTTCTGAAGCGTCTGGTAACGACAAAAAGAATACATCGATCATTTTGCTCTGGTTGGATGGCGGGCCCAGCCATCTTGACACTTACGATATGAAACCAGAGGCACCGGCCGAGTATCGTGGGATTTGGAATCCGATCAAGACAAACGTTCCTGGAATCGATGTAACGGAATTCTTTCCCAGGCATGCGAAGGTTGCGGACAAGTTTTCGATCATTCGTTCGATCCATCATGATCAGGGCGATCACTTCGCCGGTGGACATTACATGTTGACGGGCCGAGGTGGGGTCAGTGGTGGCAATAAACCCATCAAGTTTCCATCGATTGGTTCGATCGCGAGTAAACTTCTCGGTGCGCGCCGATCAGCGATGATTCCCTACGTTTCGGTGCCAGTTGCCAGCAGTATTGGTTTACGACCAGGATATTTCGCGGGTCACTTTCTGGGTGCCGTCCACGATCCTTTTCAAACCTCTGGTGATCCGAACAAAGATGATTTTTCGGTGGGGAAGTTTGCGGTGCCCAATGAAATGACGATTGAGCAACTTGACGATCGTCAACACCTGCTAACGTCTTTCGACCAGTATCGTCGTGCCGTGGAAACACCCCGGGTGTACGATTCGATGGACAGGTTTAAGCGGGAAGCGTACGACATGATTGCCCGGCCTGCCGTTCGAGAAGCCTTTCAGATTAGTAACGAAGATGCGAAATTGCGAGAAAAATATGGTCGACACACGTGGGGTCAAAGTACGTTGTTGGCTCGACGGCTTGTTGAGGCGGGGGCCCTCTTTGTCACGGTTCATTTTGGCGGCTGGGATAATCATTGGAATCTCGAAGGTAGCTATAAAAACTATTTACCAAAAGTGGATGCGGCCGTTTCGAGCCTGCTAGAGGATCTCGACTCACGCGGTCTGTTGGATCAGGTCCTGGTTTTGGTGGCGGGAGAATTTGGCCGAACTCCCAAGATGAACAACGGACACAATGGTAAAGGTACACCCGGCCGCGATCACTGGGGTCGCGCGCTCAGTGTCCTGGCAGCCGGCGGGGGTGTGCAAGGGGGACGAGTCGTGGGTGCCACGAATGCTCGAGGTGAACATCCGGTTGAGAATTTACTGCGGCCTACTGACTTGCACGCAACGATGTTGCATGTTCTGGGATTGGATCCGAATTTGCAGATTCAGGACCTTGGCGGTCGTCCCCATTATGCTACCGACCACGGTCGCGTCATTCACGAGCTATTTGTTTAGCTACAAGAAGTCTCGGGTAATCCTCTTGGTGGTGCGTTGCGGTGAACAGATGACTTCACTTCAAACCGCTCAAAAAGGCCAGCAGATCTGCCACTTGTTCCTGTGTCATGTCTCGCAATAGCAAGTCAGGCATCATCGATTGTTGTTGAGCCACCATTTCTTCGATGTCTTCGGTTGGTAGGCGCGTGATTTTATTCTTGGCATCTTTCAAAACGATTTCGCGGTCGTCTTTTTGCACGAGCAATCCGGTATGAATTCGTCCCCTCACATCATGTACTAAATAAACACGATATTTCGGGTCAATTTCCCTGGCAGGATTGAGAATGGTATCGAGTAATCGAGAGCGATCCGGATATTTCTTGGCAATCTGGCTCAAGTCGGGTCCTACTTCGTTCCCTTTGCCCTGAATTTTGTGACAGTTACGACATTGCACGGTGGACGTTTCGAAAAACAAGGTGGCTCCGCGCTGTGCATTTCCCTCGACCGCCAGGATGTCCTCGGGTCGAATGACGTTCCCCAAACGCTTGGTCCTTTGTTCTTCTGGGAGATATCGCTCAAATAAATCGCGGATATGTGCTGATTCATGGTTGGTGGCACGGGCAATTAATTCTTCACTCATCTGATCGTTGAACGGTTGGCTACCTAGCGACACGCTCAGTCGAATTGCTGTACTCGTATCGGACAATAACGCGTCAATGATGTCTGATCGAACTTTGGAAGAATTCGCCGTCAGCCAGCGTTGTAGTTGGCGTTGATAATCATCTTCTGATTGATGATGGGTCGTCTTTTCAGACGTCATGTGTTGGATCCAATTGTGGATCAGTTCAAGTCCGTTGGGGTCCACGACACTCGATCCTAGCCGTGGCATGCGCCCAGAGCCCAGCTTAGCCATGCGATACAGCAGAACCGATCGGAAGGGTTCGCCGGGTGCGACCACTTTGGCTGAACGAATGAAAAAATGACCTTGCACTGGTGCTATATCAGCAATTCCAAGTTCTTCTAACTCAGGTGTAAAAAGCAGACGAAAATCACTGTTGCCGCCACCCCACTTGCGATGGCAATGAGCGCAATTAGCGTGCAAATAGGAACGTGCCCGGTCGTTGATGTTTTTTGTCGAGTCGGTGTAATCGGTCAGGCTGGGCAGGTTTTCAGGCGCTTGGGGTAACGGCTTGGTGAACAGGCCCAGGTGTTCAAAAGTCCGCAGCTGATTCGCGATCGTTTGAACATAATCATGATCCTTGTTCATTTGCGCTGTGTTAACTCCCCCCGCATACTTGGCAGCCATATTATGGCAGACGGTACACTCGGCACGGCTGGGGAAATGCCAGGATTGAGTTCGTTGGCCACCGTGCGAATCTGGATCTTTGATGATCAACGGAACATCTTTTCCATGCCGATCTTCGAGCAGCACGGCATCGGTTTGTTGCCCGTTCCAGACATAGGTATAGCCACGCCAGTACTGATCCCCTATTGATTCGGAGCCAGAGAGCTTTTCGAAGTGCAAGATTCGTGTTTCTAAACGGCGACGGCTTGCGGGGTTTCCTTTTTCCATTTCCAGGGAAATGGTTTCCAGCAGTACGGTTCCGTTAGGAAATTTCCAGCCATGGGGCACATCGGGTGCCGGCTGAGGGTAGGTCATTGCATCCAGCTCAATTTGTAAATCGCCTGGCAAGGCAAGAAACTGTTCTTTGGTTGCCCCGTCGATCCATTGTGGAGCGTTAATGGAATAAGGAACAACGCCAGCTGCGACCCGATGTTCCTTGACCGATTCAAACAGGCCGGTCTTGCTCAGTTGACGCGGGAAGTCGACTTGGCTGCCAAATTGCGGATTTTTCTCAAGTTGATGGATCTGGCCCCCAACGTGATCCAGCAGGTAAACCTCACCAGTGGGGTCTTCTACGAAATCAATCACCCGCAGGGTTGAATCGACCAGTTCCAGTTGCTCAGTGACGTTTTTTGATTCACGGTTGTAACGTAACATCCAAACTTTGCCCGTATCGTAATCGCCGTAAATGTACGATCCTCGCAGTTCGTCGAGTCGCGAGCCGTGGTAGACACATCCCCCTGTGATCGAACGAAATTCGGTATGGTTGTGCTCTACAACCGGAGGAACAAAGGGTGTTGGTCCGCGTTGACGGTCAGGTCGAAAGGGATGACTTCCTTCCATCACACTCCATCCGTAGTTGCCGCCGCGAACGATCAAAAAAACCTGTTCCCACAGGTCCTGGCCGACGTTTCCTAACCACAAATCGCCCGTGGCAGTGTCAAATGACATTTTCCATGGTTGCCGCAAGCCGTACGCCCAGATTTCTGGTCTGGCACCTTCTGTATCGACGAACGGGTTATCTGGAGGTACACGGTACGCCAAGCCATCTGCTTGGTGGTCCACATCAATTCGCAGGATGGCCCCGGAAAGATTGGCGATGTTTTGACCGGTGTGGAGATCATCGTCAAATTCCCCTGAGTCGCCGGTAGCGATATACAGATATCCATCCGGGCCAAATTTCAGGCAACCCCCGTTGTGTCCGCCTGGCCGCCATTGAAGGATGACCTTCTCGCTTCGTGGATCCGCTTGCATTGTCGGTTCGTTCGGGGCTACTTGAAACCGCGATACACGTGCGCCGAGGGGATCTTTTTTGAGCGGGTCAACGATATAGGTGATATAGAAGTAACCGTTGGTCTCGAAATCTGGGTGTAAAGCGATTCCAAAAATCACATTGTCAAGTTCCAAGACAACGTCCGCATGTTCCACCTTTTGATGATTTGCAAATGCCAGTACCTTGCCGAACCGCTCAGCTACCCAAAACTGATTTTTTTCAGGAGCAGAGGTGATCGCCAGGGGCTCATCAAATTTTAGCTTCGGAAAGGCAGACGAGGTGCGGTAGGGCGTTGGCGGATCGGGAGACCCCTGGATTTTTGAAGTATTCCAAAGGACGCGCCGCTGGGTGTCGAACGGTGGATGCTCGCTGGATTGGGCCAGGCTGGCATGCATCGAAAGTATCCAGGGCAGGGCACCGAAGAAAAAAATCAGAGCTTTAAAAAAAAGCGATAATCGCATAACGAAGTCTCCGGTAAGGGCCGATTACTTATTCGCCAGGCAAACCCAAGTTGACGTTCGTCGACAATCGGTTGAGACGATACGATGAAAAAAATCTCAACACAGTATCGTTGTCCTTCGGTGGTGCAGGAGAGTTGGCCTTAAAAAAATATCCAGCGATACGTTGACCATCCTGCGCAAAGCAACGAAGTTGTTTCCCGATGGATTTCTGTTACCAATACGACTGAATTGTGAGCTGGTTGTGAATCCAGCAAAATGTCAAAGGCTCATTGATGCTGCGCTATCCCAGTCTTTGTTGGTATTCACTCATTTTCAGAACCTCCGGGTTGACGATTTGTTCTGGTGGGTTGCCTTGCAACATGATCACGGCATTTTTGGCAGCCAGCAGGGACATTTGTTCGCGAGTGTCCGTCGAAGCACTTCCGATGTGGGGCAGCATCACGACGTTTTCCAGTTCCGTAAGACCTGCTGTCAATTCGGGCTCCCGTTCGAAAACATCAA
>Ga0310342_100000380_pt1 | contig 24550 bp, 13 predicted proteins | sample S15DNA20500_MG_FD_206155 | JGI IMG/M metagenome (GOLD analysis project Ga0310342, IMG submission 206155) | Marine microbial communities from station ALOHA, North Pacific Subtropical Gyre - S1503-DNA-20-500_MG | ecosystem: Environmental > Aquatic > Marine > Oceanic | place: Pacific Ocean: North...
TGACGTTGTAGGCGCTCCAGTAGATGGGGTTCCAGCCGCGCAACCAGCGGCGCATCTGCATCTCCTGATGGAGGAACTCGTGCAGGATCAGCTCTGTTCGATCGGATGGGGAGTGTGCCTCGAAGGCGGCCTGATCGGGGACCACGAATCCCCAGCTGCGTTCCCAGCCGATGAAATCCGCCGGTGCCAACCACCGCATCAGGGGGCTCACCTGAACCGATTGCACCCGCCGTTCCCCATCGGGGAAGTTCCATACCAGGGTTTTTCCGCGCGCCTCGACACGCACCCCAGCAGGAATGAGCTGGTCTCGATCGTCCTGGCTGGCGTTACGCCACACCGAAGGTTCTAACGTTTCGATGTAGGCCAGTGCGGTATTCATCGCCTCGGCCTCGTCACTGATGTCGATCTGGTTCCAGCAGACGAAGAACAGTGGCAGGTTGATGGCGGCGGTGACGGTGCTGCCGATTCCGACCAGGGTCTGGTCGATGACTTGGGTGAGACCGACATCGGTTGTGCCGACCAGTGCTTCACCGATGACGGCGGGGACCTCGACCAGATCTCCGATGGCTCGTAACAACCGCCCTCCATCTCGAACCAGCGGCAGGGGCGAGGTTTCAGCGGAGATCCCGGCAGAGATACAGGCTCGAGCAGGCCAGCCGAGCGGATTGTTGTCGTGCGGCTGGTACTCGCGGAAGGTTCCGCATCCGGACAGTACGATGGCCACCAGCAGCAGAATCGACACTGTTTTCGGCGCGGTAAACAACCGATGATTCAGGCACAACTGGCTGGTCTTCATTTCCGTTCTCCTTCGAGACTTCCAGAAGTGAAGATACGCCGGTATCGCCTCATCCCAAAAAGAAAACCCCTCCTGGACCGGGAAGGATCAGAAGGGGTGAATCGTTTCGTTTGTTGTCGCTTGTCGACTATGCGCGCAGTTCGACTCCAGCGAGGCGGACGACGCGTGCGGCCAGCTCTTCGGGTTCAAACGGCTTCTGCAGGATGTCGTCGGCTCCGAGTAGACGGGCGCGATCCAGTTCCACGTTCTCCAGTGCGGAGACCACGAGGATCTTGGTCCGGCTCAGATCGGGAGCGAGACGAACGTATTCGATGACGTCGAAGCCACCGAGACCTGGCATGCGAAGATCAAGAGTCATGACGCATGGCAGATGCTCGCGAAGCAGAGACCCGGCGGAAAAACCGTCCTGGGCGTTGAAGACATCAAAGTTGTGCTTGCGCAGCACTCGCTCGATCGCCTGGGCGACAGCTGGATCGTTCTCGACCACGAGGACGCGGCGAGCCAGATGCAGAAAATCGCGTGGAATGGGAATGTTGTTCTCACGCAAGAAGGCTATGAAGTTGTGAACCTCGACGCGATTGTCGCCGCGACCAGGCAGTTGGTAGGCACGTAGCTGGCCACGTTGAATCCAGCGAATTACTGTGCGGAAGTTAACGCCGCAGTAATTGGCGATCTCGCCCGTGGTCAGGGTTCTCTTGTCGTTCATCCCACACGCTCCTCGCTGAGCTTCCTCTTTGGCCCACCATGGGCGGTCAGAGAGCGATTCGAAGAAAGAAACTGACTTAGATCTGTCAGCGCACGTATTCGGCAAATGTGAGGCTCTGCACTAAGGAAAGAGGCAGGATCCTCACCTTGCAATCCAATGTTAACCCCCATTGTAATGTTGTTAATAACTTTGTCAACTGTCTGGACTGCCTTGGGGAGATATCCAAGTTCGCCTTCTCCGGCACCCAGATGGGAATCTCGGACCTCTGAATACAGTCGGGGCGCTCCGAGATGACCTATCCCAGGTGGATTTGTTCCCTGTGAGGCCCGCAAAGGCCTACTAGGGACAGCCAGGGGATCCGGGGCAGTTCAGCGTGTCAGCGCCATCTAGCGGGTCTACACCGCAGGCAATTCCCGGCGCAGGAGGCGTGGCTCCGCCTCCAAACAGGTAAATCAGCACCAGTAACGGGTCACTGATGTCAAGAGAGCCATCGTCGTTGCTGTCCTGGGCGTCCGGGCAGGGAGAAATTGCCAGTCCGAAGATCGCATCCAGACTGAACAGGACGTCCGAAACGTCTAACACCCCGTCTGAATTCGAATCACCGCGAATGAAGAACTCCTGCGGTGGAGCGCATAAAATCTCACAACTGACAGCTGCCAGCACATCCCCGCAAGTCGTGATCGCCACCAGCTCGATGGTGGTCGGTAGATTGGGGTAGAGGAAAACTGTGACCGCGACCTCATCGCCGGCCAGTTCCTCGACGACCCCGTTGATTTCCAGTTGAAGCAAGCCGTACTGCTGGCCATTGTTCCAGGTCAAATCAGCCGCGCAGTTTGCCTCATTGATCAAACAACTGAAGGCAGTAATTGGCAATGGTTCCGGGATGTCCTCGACCGTGACCTGGCAGCAGGTCGGGCCCTCTTCAGCAGTCATGCCGTTATCAATGGGTTCCACACACAGGGTCGATATCCCTGGTAGATTCAGAGTCGTTGACCAGCTGGTGGCATTGCCGGGCAGAGAAGCGATCGGAGTTTGATTTCCGGAACTGCCTCCGATGGAAACTACCACCGCGTCGGCAGGATTCCTGAGGTTCCATGTGAGCGTATATGTGTTGGTGCACGGATCCGTCAGTTCACAAACCAGATCGGTGACGGGATCTGGTCGCTGATCGTGCCAGATGGCTCCTATGTCCGGTAGGGTGCCGTCCGGGTCTGGATTGGCGCTGGAGGAACCTGAATCGACGCACGGTGAAGTTTCCCTGAGGGAATAGTTTCCGGTCGCTGCATCGTTAAAGAGTGGATCGGCGTCGAGATTTGCAACACCGGCATATCCCCCTTCCACGTCGCAGAAATCGGTGGTCGCCAGACTCGGAAGGACCAGTTCCTGTCCGTCTGGATTCCAGAAGATCGAGTGGCTTGCCACCAAGGTCGATGCGTCAATTCCAGGAGGTGGCTGCGGGAAGTAAATTCCTGAACTGCCCTGAAGAGCGATGTTGTTGGAGATGGTCACGTGATTGAGATTGACAGCGGTCTGATTGAGAGTTGCTGCGATACCTCCACCATGGGAGGTCGCAAAATTATCGGAGATGACGCATCGAAAGAGATCAACATTGCCTCCATCGATTCCGATAGCGGCACCATGTCCGGAGACATTTTCACTAAGGGTGCTCTCGATGATGGTGGCAGAGCTCTGGTAAAAAGCGATGGCTCCACCGATCAACGTGGCATCGTTCTCCAGGAAAGACGCATCGGTGATCAGGACCGTGGTTTGCTTCGAATCGAGTGCGCCTCCAATGAGCGCGCTGTTGTTCTCGAACAGACACGAGTTGACTTCTGCCAAGTTGCAGGAATCCAGGGTCAAGGCACCGCCAGCTGTCTGGGCGTTATTCAATAAGAAGGAACATTGATTCACGAACACGGTGTCGATGTTGTAGAAGTAAGCTCCGGCACCTTCCAGGCCACTGTTGTTTCGAAAAGTCAAATCGAGAACGCTCAGTACAAGACTGCCAGAGGCATGGAGGCCCGCCCCCATCTGAGCCAGATTGTTTTTGACGATACAATTGACGAGAGAAGGGGAAGATCCGCTAATCAAAATGCCACCACCTCGGGAAAAAGTGCCGGTTGCATCGGTGATGGATTTCCCGGTGCCGCCCCGGATGGTGAATCCTTCCAGGATCGCCAGCGGTGACTCTCCACTGGCAAATACGATGGTCGAGCCTTCAGCGGGTCCTCGGGTCAATTCTGAGCCATCGATCACCGTGAAATCAGGTCCGTTGACACCGGTCACCGTGATGCTCTTGCCCAGGAAGTCGAGATTCTCGACATAGGTGCCGGAATCCACCAGGATCTGATCCAGTGGCATTGCCGCTTCGATGGCGCCCTGAATGGTGGGGAACTGCGACGGTACCAGCAGTTCTTCCGCCTGTGCGTTGCTCCCGTGTAGGCTGTTGAGGCTCACCAGAAGTACGAGAATGATCAGGAAAGAACACTTCGGCATGGTTCCACTCCTCCAGATAAGGCAATGCTGTCCAGCATTGCATTCGTGGCAATTGAACAGCGGAAATCGACCCGGGATCTCACCCTAGTTACTCCATTGTACTGTAAATACAATCCCAGAGAAGTCGACCGCAGGTACTCCTGCATGATTAACAATAAAGCCATTTACTGATATATATGGCCTAGATTGGGCGATATATGACCATGCGCTTCATTTTGTTAATATAGACAAAATGGATACAGAAGTTACAATCGAGTTCACCTTTTCCTGAATAGAGTGCACCCAATCTGTTTTGAATTGAGTTTGACCATCCCTTGGCAATCGGCGGGGGATTGCCAGAAAGAGGGGCTTTTGCCCCACGGAGGACCGATGCTGAGCGAAGCCCGAATCATCGGAAAGATCCTGATCCTCGTCCTCTTGGCTGCCTTGATAGGTGGTTGTTTCGGACGTAGTACCAAGATCCAGGCACCGACTGCTATCAGTTACCCGACTGCGGAATGGGTCCTTGTTGTCGGAGAGCCGGTCGAAATACCCGCTCCTGCTACAGAAGGTGACGCTCCCGAACACTGGAGTGTCGAACCAGCACTGCCCCTGGGACTCACTCTGGATACCGGGACCGGAATCATCTCTGGTATTCCTCTGGAGGAGTGCCCAGCCAGCTTTTTCACCATCACCGCCACGAATTTCGGTGGAGACGCTTCGGTTTCTCTGGAAATTCGAGTCCATCCGCAAGCTCCCTGCAATCTGGTCTACTCCCAGGATGAGGTGGTCGGGTTGATCGCCTTTACCGAGTTCCCGGTGCTACTGCCTTCACTCGAATGTGGTCCGTCGAACGATTACACGGTTGACCCCGCGCTTCCAGAAGGCGTTCTTCTCGATCCTTTCACCGGGATCATCAGTGGTATTCCGGTGGTCAGTCAGACTCTGACCCTTCACCAGGTGACCGCTGCAAACGTGACAGGGAGTGCCAGTTTTTCGATCTTGATCGAGATTCTCCCGGCAGGTCCCTGCGATCTTGAATATGTTGCTGACGATGAAGTGATCGCGCCATTTACCCCGATGTCGCCGATTTTGCCCGGCGTCGGCTGTGGTGAACCAGATCTGTGGGAAATCGATCCTCCGTTACCCGATGGCCTCGAGTTCAACGCGGCTACCGGTGTCATCTCCGGAACTCCCGAAGTCGAAACGGACCGCATCGTTTACACCATCACTGCTCTGAATGATCACGGCAGTGATGAGGTGGAGGTCGCTCTGAGGATTTCTCCGGTCTTCAACTACCAGCTGGAGCAAATCAGTGGCGAATACGATCCAGACACCGGTGAGGGGGGTGTGGAGGTCCGTGTCATCTTGACTGAGGGTGGCGATAACGTTTCTTTCCCAACCCAAATCCTGATGATCTCCCTGGCCCTGGGCCATGATACAGAGCGCTTGGATCTGGCTTCTGTCGAACCAGGTCAGGACCTTACCGATCTCAACGGTGGCAATGGTCCCGAATTCTTCGCACCTTTTGAAACTCCGACCGGGTTCACTCTCGGCGTGGTCTTTTCCTTCTCGGCAGAGGCCGGTGGGATCAGTGCAGACCAGCCACGCGAGGTGGCTGTGGTGAACTATGAGACCAATCCGGATGTTTTCGCAGGTGATGAGGATGGCGATAGCATGGATCTGGAATGGGGCAATTCTTCCGCAGGAACTCCAGGAGTTCCGGCGGTAGGGAACACTGTCGTTCTCGATGGGGTGACTGGAATCTTGCCAGTAACCGAGAATGTTCGGATCGATCTAATTCCGAACTAGAGATACCTCCGTCCTCGGAGGGAGGGATCCCATGTGGCGATTTGTCCTCATCGTCCTTCTCACGTCGGCGTTCCTTGCAGGATGCGGAGGAGGTTCCGGTTCGACCGTGTTGGTCGAAGCATTTCCCCCCATTTCCATCAGTTATCCCGCTTTCGGCCCGTTCATGATCGGATCGCCGATCAATCCAATTGAACCCGTGATCGAGGGAGGGGTTCCGGCCGATTGGGTCGTTTCCCCAGATTTCCCCGAAGGAGTCGTGCTCGATCCTCATACCGGGGTCATTTCGGGTACTCCTCTCGAGGTTCAATCTCCGACTCCCTTTACCATCTTGGCCGAGAATGCCAGTGGCCAGGTCACCGCTGTCGTGTTGATCTATGTGCTCCCTGCTCCACCTTGCGATATCGAGTACGGAATCGATTCGATTCAGCTGCTGCTGGGATTTCCCACCGATCCGCTGATTCCGGAGCATGGCTGCGGGGCTGCAGAACTCTGGACCATCTTGCCGCCGCTTCCGGCCGGGCTGACGATCAATCCGGCAACAGGAACCGTCAGTGGCACCGCGCTCGAATCGAGTTTGCCGACAGAGTATGTCATCACGGCAGCCAATAGCATCGGTTCCAGTACTGCGCTCCTCAATATCGAGGTGATCGGCACTCCACCCTGCGATCTCCTTTATTCTCCCGCGCAGATTTCACTGCTGGTCGCAGAATCAATGCAACCCCTGGAACCGCAGGTCGGTTGCGGAACGGTGGATGAGTTCAGCGTTTCTCCGGCTCTCCCTGCGGGATTGGTTCTCGCTGCAGAAACCGGTGTGATTTCTGGAATTGCCGAAGAAGTTTCGGCTGCCGGGAACTATGAAATCACCGCCACCAACGCCTCAGGAAGTACGACTTTCTCATTGCTGGTGCGTGTCGATCCTCAGGCTCCCTGTGACTTGAACTACTCGACCGTGGTGGTGGTGACCGAGGTCGATGAAATACTCGAGCCGTTGATCCCCTCGGTCGGTTGTGGGGCGGTCGCGAACTTTTCGATAGAACCACCGCTTCCCGCCGGGCTGGAGCTAGATGCTGCCACAGGTGGGATCTCAGGTGTAGCTCAGGTGGTTTACTCGGCGACCATCCACACCATCACAGCGAGTAATGTGACCGGGGATGACGATTTTGCCATCCTGATCGAAGTGGTCGCAGCCCCTTGTAATCTCAGTTATCCCGAGACGGAGCTGGTTCTTGCAGTGGGGTCAGCGATGTCGGACCTGGTACCAGCAGCAGGCTGTGGATCGGTCGATGGCTACCAGGTTTCTCCCCAGCTGCCAGCAGGGATCGAGCTGGATCCTGTGAATGGAGTTCTGTCCGGAACTCCGACCGAGGCCTCCATCCCAACTCTTTACGAGATTGTCGCCTCAAATTCTCAAGGACAGAGCGCGACTCTGTTATTGATCTCGGTGATTCCCGATTCCCCGTGTGATTTACAGTATCCGGTCGTGGAGATCATCCTGACAGTCGGTGAAGAACTGGCTCCGGTGGTTCCTAGCATCGGTTGTGGAGTGGTGGATACCTTCAGTGTCTCCACCGAATTGCCTGCGGGATTGGTTCTCGATCAGATCACCGGGGTGATCTCTGGTATCGCCAGCGAGGTTTCTGCCGAGAGTGTACATGTCGTCATCGCCGCCAATGCTTCCGGAAGCTCGACCTTTCCGTTGCTGATACGCGTCGATCCGCAAGCACCCTGTGATCTGAACTATCCGATCGGAGCGGTGTCTCTGGAGGTTGAAGAAGTCCTCTCAGCGCTGATTCCCACGGTCGGTTGCGGACCGGTCGATAACTTTTCGATCGATCCACCGCTTCCTGTCGATTTCGTGCTGGATGCAGAAACGGGGCAGATCTCCGGCATTGCCGTTGAGATTTACCCTCAAAATACTCACACCGTCACGGCCAGCAATGTGTCGGGAGCCGTCAGTTTCTCACTGCTGCTCGAAGTGGTTCCTCCGCCGCCATGTAATCTCAGTTATCCCCAAACTGAACTGGTACTCGCCGAGGCAGTGGCGATGGCTGATTTGATTCCCTCGACTGGTTGTGGGCCCGTCGAGGTCTACCAGATTTCTCCTGATCTGCCGGCAGGAGTTTCATTGGATCCAGTGACCGGGGTTCTCTCGGGAACGCCCACCGTGGCCTCTACGGCGACTCTCTATGAGATTCAGGCCGTCAATTCTCAAGGAGCCAGCGCGACCTTGTTGGTGATCACGGTGGTTCCTCAATCACCCTGTGATTTGCAGTATCCGACCACCGAGATCGTTCTCTCAGTGGGTCAGGAAATGGTCCCTCAAATACCCATTTCTGGCTGCGGAGAAGTCGAGGCGTTCAGTGTCTCCCCTGATCTCCCGTCAGGTTTGCAGATCGATGCGCTGACGGGCGTGATTTCCGGGGTTGCCGGTGAAGTTGCCCCGCTGGTTGTTTACGTCGTCGTTGCCACCAACATCTCTGGAACTACTACTTTTCCGCTGCTGATACGGGTCGATCCCGAGGCCCCTTGTGACCTGAATTACCCGGTCACGGTAGTGATCACGGAGGTCGATGAAATTCTTGATCCTCTGATTCCGACGGTGGGCTGTGGGGAGGTCGATAACTTTTCCATCAATCCGCCGCTGCCAGCGGGTCTCGAACTGAATACAGCCACCGGAGAGATCTCGGGCGTTGCTCTGGAGATCTATCCAGCAAACATCCACATCGTCGTGGCTAGTAATGTGACTGGTGAGACGATTTCATCCATCTTGATCGAAGTGATTCCGCATCCTCCGCCTTGTGATTTCAGTTATCCCGATACGGAAATAGTTCTTTCGGTAGGGGTGATGATGTCGGAACTGGTTCCAACAGTGGGTTGTGGGTCTGTCGACAGCTTCCAGATCACTCCTGATCTGACCGCCGGAATTGTGCTGGATCCGGAAACCGGGGTTCTGTCCGGAACTCCGAGCGAGGCGTCCACCGCAATCCTGTACGAGATTCGAGCCTCGAATCCTCAGGGCGAAAGCGCGACCTTGTTGCTCGTCACGGTGGTTCCTGGAGCACCCTGTGATCTGCAGTATCCGACCACCGAGATCGTCCTCGCGGTTGGGGAAGAACTGACTCCTCTGACGCCCACAACTGGTTGTGGAGAAGTGGCAGGGTTCAGCGCCTCTCCCGCTCTGCCTGGCGGAATACAGATCGATTCCTTGACCGGTGTGATTTCAGGAGTCGCTAATGCGGTTTCTGGCGAAGTGATACATACCATCATCGCGACCAACGTCTCTGGAAGTACGACCTTTGCCATCAGTCTACGTATCGATCCACAGCCTCCCTGTAACTTGAACTACCCGGTCCTGGCAGTGACGCTGGAGATGGATGAAGTTCTCCCACCTTTGATTCCGCAGGTGAGCTGCGGGCCGGTCGATAATTTTTCGATCGATCCGTTGCTTCCAGCTGGTCTGGTGCTGGATACAACCACGGGAGAGATCTCAGGTGTTGCCCTGGAGATTCACGGACCCATCAGCCACACCGTCACAGCCAGCAATTCGTCCGGAGAGAGTTTTTTCTCGATCTTGATCGAAGTGGCCCCGTCTGCCCCCTGTAATCTCAGTTATCCCGCAACGGATCTGACTCTTGCTGTAGGCGAGGCGATGCTGGACATGATTCCTTCGACCGGTTGTGGAGAGGTCGATCTGTTTCTGGTTTCACCAGACTTGCCGGCGGGGATTGTGTTGGATCCGGTCAGCGGCGTTCTTGCCGGAACTCCCAACGAGGCGTCTGCCGCAACGTTGTACGAGATCCAGGCCTCCAACCCTCAGGGAGAAAGCTCAGTCCTGTTACTGATCACGGTGTTTCCGCAAGCTCCCTGTGAATTGGAGTATCCGGTCGATGAAATCGTACTCACCGTGGGAGAAGAGTTGCCTGCTCTGCTACCGAGCTCTGGTTGCGGGTCGGCCGAGAATTTCTCAATAGAGCCCGCACTTCCGGCTGGATTGGTTTTGGATCCAGTGAGCGGAGATATTTCCGGAGTGGCTGCGGAAATTCATGGGCCGATTGCCCACGTCATTACCGCCAGTAATGTGAGCGGACAGAGTAGCGTATCCGTCACCTTCGAAATCGTTTTGCCGATTCCGCCCTGTTTTCTCAGCTATCCCGAAACGGAACTGGTTCTCACGGTGGGGACGCCGATGGAGGACCTGATCCCATCTACCGGTTGCGGAGATGCAGACAATTACCAGGTTTCTCCCGATTTGCCTGTCGGACTCGTTCTGGATGCGGCGACCGGTGTTCTGTCCGGTACTGCTACCGAGGCGATTGCCCCGACTCTCTACCAGATTCAGGCCACCAATTCCGAAGGAGGCAGTTCGACCTTGATACTGATCACGGTGGTCCCGCAAGCTCCGTGTGATTTACAGTATCCACTGGTGGAAGTCATCCTCACGGCCGGAGAACCGATGGCTGCCTTGATTCCAACTGTTGATTGTGGAGTGGTGGATATCTTCACGGTATTTCCACCGTTGCCTGTGGGCGTCAATATCGACAGTTCCACTGGAATCATCAGTGGAACTCCGCAATCCATCAGTGAACAAACCGATCACATGATCCTGGCCAGTAATTTTAGTGGCAACACCTCCTTCCAGATCAGCGTTACGGTGTTGCCGCAAGCACCCTGTGACCTGTCGTATCCGACCGATACCCTGATACTGGAATCTGGCGTCGACGTCGGCGTGATCGTGCCGACGGTCTCTTGTGGTACGCCAGAAACCTGGCAAGTCACCCCGCCCTTGCCTCTCGGGCTGACTCTGGATTTCAACACCGGGATCATTACCGGAGTTCCGCTGCTGCCGCAGGAACTCCAGACGCACTTCATCACGACCACCAACGTCAGCGGTAGTACCGGCTTTGCTCTGAGCATCTGGATCCTGGAAGTGGTTCCTTGCGATCTCGTATATCCCGACGCGGATTTGATCCTGTTGCTGGGTGAACCGATGTCGACTCAGATTCCAAGTAGCGGCTGTGGAGCGGTCGATCTGTTCGAGATCGATCCGGCATTACCTGCCGGTCTCAATTTCGCTGCTTTGACAGGAAGTATCTCAGGCACACCTCTCGAAGTGATTCCTGTGACTGTATTCCAGGTCGTGGCTTCCAATGAAGCGGGCAGTGTCGTTGTCAACTTGACGTTGGAGATCATCGGTCAGGGACCCTGTCAGATCAGTTATCCACAGACAACAATTGGCCACCCGGCAGGAGTACCTTTGCCTGCACAGATTCCGACGATCCAGTGTGGTCCTCCAGATACCTGGGTTGCTCTTCCAGCTCTTCCCGAGGGATTGGAAATCGATCCAGATACCGGAGTGATCTCCGGCTCCGCTGTCAATGAGAGTGAAAGTACTCACGTGATCCGAGCGGAAAATTCGTTCGGTAGTGTCGAGATCACCTTGGAGTTCATCATCCGACCGGTCTTTTTGTTCAGTGGAGGACCGCTGGAAATTCCATATTCCCCATTGACCGGAGAGGGTAGCGGAAGCCTGGCTCTACGGTGCCAGGAAGGGGACCTGAATCCCGGATTCCCGACACTTCTTTCGGGGGTGTCGTTGGCGATTCAACACGATCCGGCCATCTTGAGCTTCGCAGGATCGATCCAGGGAAGCGACATCGAAGCTCTCAATGGAGGAACCGGTCCCGATTTCTGGGCGGTCAATTCTATCGATGGTACGGTTTTGATCGGACTTCTGGTCTCTTTCGCCATGAGTGATTTCCTGGTGTGCGATCCGCAGCAAGAAATCGTTGTGATCGAATTCCAAACCAATCCCGATACCCTGCAAGGGAACACAATGGGCCTGTCAGGCTCACTCGATTGGGGTAATCCTGGCGGAAATCCGCCACTGGACAATCTGGTGGTCATCGATGGCTCAAATAGCGTAGATCCAATCATGGAGCCTGTCCCCTATAGTTTGACACCCCAGTAAACACACCGATCAGAGCCTCGATCAGAGCCTCGATAAGAACCTCAATAGTCATATCAGGGTGGTGGATTTGTAGGTTTGGGCCGGGTAACATCGGCCTTTGTGCGTAGTTTTTCCCCCTGATCTTATGGGCTTTATCGTGAGTTCAATGTCCCCTGACCGCTCATCTGGAGCATAGCTAGCTCCGGAAGAGGGTGGATTTCCCGGGAGAGGTGATCTAATGCCGAATTGGCTTATTGCTGTTCTGATCTTGCTATTTAGTGGTTTCGTTTCCAGTCCCTTGTGTGGCCAGGACCACACCGTGACGGCATCCGCTGAGTCGGTCCTTCCTGGTGATACAGTGACCGCTTCCGTTGCTCTTGATAACGATGAAGGGGCACGTGGCTTCAGCATGGGCCTGGCTCATGATGGTTCTTTTCTCACATTGATCAGTATTGAGGCGGGAGCTGCAACTGCCGCCTCCAACAGTGGTGTCGGCCCTGCCTTTGAATTCATGGATATCGCTCCGACAGGAGGGCCTGGAGGCACTTACGGGGTGATCCTGAGTTTCTCGGCTCCACTCGACGAGATTCCTACCGGGACAGGCAATGAGATCGCTCTTTACAATTACGACTGCTCTGCTGCGGCATTGCCGGGCACTTCGGAAACGCTCGCTTTCTCGGATGGTCTGGGAACACCTCAGGTCGCGACGGTCATCAGCGTGGTTTCGGGATCGACCTCTGTGAGTCGGGTCCCGGACATGGTTTCCGGTTCTGTCGATGTGGATAACCCAGCTCCGACCGGTCTCAACTGTTCGATGACGGGTCCCTGCGATGGGAACGGAACTCCTCCTCATGGTGAGGGGACACTGACCTGGAGTAACGGTGGAACCTACGATTCGGTGCAGGTGTTTGGCAATGCAGCTCTGATCCAGACGCTGGGCGGTTCAGCCACGTCGACCACCTTCAGTCCCGCCACGACCGGCCCTGTGCAGTTTTCGGTGCGCGGTATTCGCAACGGTGCGATCAGTGCTGACAGTAATACCTGTTCGTTGAACTACCAACCAGTCGATCCGCCTGGGGCTCCGACGGGGGTGTCCTGCTCGGTCACTCAGGCCACCGGAGCCACCACCGTGACCTGGACCAACTCTGGTTCCGTCTCCGCCATAGAGGTGACTATAGACTCGGTTCTGGTTGCGACACTGGGTGCCGGTGCGACCTCGGCAACCGTCAGCATCGGTGGGCCCGGCTCCTATAACATCTGTGTTTCTGGGTCGAACCAGTGCGGTGAATTTGGTGCAGAAGCATGTTGCACGGCAATCCGAGATAATTTCTTCATACGCAACGACATGAATCAGGATGGTTCATCGAATATCGCCGATCCTGTACAGGAGTTGAACTTCCTGTTCGGTGGCGGCACTCTTCTGTGTGAGAAGTCTGGCGACGTCAACGATGACGGCACAGTCAACATCGCGGATGTGATTTACAGCCTGAACGTCATCTTTGGCATTCCGGTTGGCGGAACGGTGCCGACTGTACCTTCGCCCGCTGGGTCTTGCGGTCCCGATCCGACTGCCGATGATCTGACCTGCGATACTTACCCCTGTCCGTAGAGACGTATCTGTCGCAAATAGAGGCTCCGTATCCCAGCAAGGATACGGAGCCTCTTCTTTTGATCCGCTGGCTGGCCAGCCTCAATTCAGCCGTCTCTGGGCGGCTCGGTTCGACGTTCGGCGAGGCCTTTTGCCGGCAACTGTTCTCCCAGTACCTTCTCCAGCCACAAGCTGGAATGAATCAGCTGGTCGAGATCGATGCCAGTGCGACAACCCAGTGATTCGAACAGGGTGACCAGATCCTCGGTGGCGACGTTTCCCGGAGCACCGGGAGCAAACGGGCAGCCTCCCAGTCCTCCTGCCGAAGAGTCGAAAGAACCGATCCCTGCTTCAAGCCCGGCTCTGGCGCAGTCCAGTGCTGAACCCCGTGTGTCATGGAGATGGAGGGTGAGTTTTGAAGCGGTGACCTCAGCTGAGACGGCAGCGATGATGGTGGCTACTGATTCAGGATCAGCGATTCCGATCGTATCAGAGATGACGATCTCGTCGGCTCCGGCAGCATCGAGCTTCCGTGCTAGATTTGTTACAGCCGATGCTTCAACACTCTGCTCGTAGGGACAACCAAAGGAGCAACTCAGATAAGCTCGAACAGGCGACATTTCGCTTACCTGGCGAATCTCGCGGAAATTCACCAGCGATTCTTCGACGCTACATCCTGAGTTCTTCTGTGAAAATGTTTCGCTGACGGAGGTGAAGAAGGCGAAGGCCTTGGCTCCCGAGTCGCTGGCACGCTGAAAACCACGCAGGTTCGGGATCAGCGCCCACAGTGTCTCGACTTTGAGGTCCGCAGCGAGACGGAAGACGTCTTCGCTGGCGGCCATGGCGGGAACCAGATCCGCTCGTACGAACGCACCCGCTTCAATTTCACGGAGCCCGGCAGCCGCCAGCTGGCGGATCCAGGCGATGCGAAGATCGACCGAAAGTTCGGTCCCTCGACTCTGTAGACCATCGCGTGGGCCGACCTCTACAATTCGCACCCGATCTCTACTCATCAGTCTGGTTCCTGTTCCAGTTCCACCAGTGCCCCCCCTGATGCGACGATCTCTCCGGTCGCAACGTGGATGAGTTTAATGGCACCTTTCCTGGGTGAACGTATCGGCAATTCCATCTTCATCGCCTCGATGACGAGCAGTACCTGTCCTGATTCGACGGCATCTCCGGCCTGGACGCGGATCTCGATCACGGTTCCGTGAATCGGTGCCGAGAGGCAGTCATCCGTTTCTTTCTCTACCGCATGGGAATGGGTGGTTGGCCGTTCCAGTGAGAAACAAGATCCTTGCCACCCGACCCTGGGCTTGCGGAACGTGCCAGAGAGAAGCAGCTCACGGCGCTCTCCCTCAACCTCGAGTGTGAGATGAGGAGGATTCCATTCGATGATAGTCCATCGAGGAACCGGTCGGGAAGTTTCAGGGGTCAAGGGAAACTCCTCCCCGCCACGGTGTTCCAGCAATCGACGCGTGGAGTTCCCTCACCGTCAGGTCCCGCTCCACCGGCCGTGGAGCTGAGTAATCGACTCGCTACCACCCGCAGAGCAACACTCCAGCTCTCATCCAGCTGCGGCGCGTTCCAGCAATTCCACTTCTGTTCTACCAGGGTGGTGTGGCCCTGACTCAGTTCAAACTCGCCAGACAGGAGAAGGTCACGACAAAGAGGAATCGTGGTCAAGATTCCCCCGATCAAAGTGCCGTCGATCGCCTCGACCAGACGAGTGATTGCTTCTGATCGTGTTTTCCCCCATGCGATAATTTTTGCCAGCATCGGATCGTAGTGGGGGGTGATGGCATCCTGACGCTGGACGCCAGTGTCGATGCGAATTCCCGCGCCCTGCGGCCAGATACAATCGGTCAGTATTCCGACCGATGGAAGGAAGTCCGTCGCAGGATCCTCTGCGTTGACGCGGATTTCGATGCAGTGACCGACCGGAGTCCTTTCCTCCAGTCCGGAGGGGAGGCCAGCACCAGAAGCGATCAGCCACTGGAGTTCGACCATATCGAGACCGAACACCTGCTCTGTCACCGGATGCTCTACTTGAAGACGGGTGTTCATCTCGAGGAAATAGAAGCAGCCAGATTCATCGAGAAGAAACTCTACCGTTCCGACGCCGCGGTATTGAACTTCAACAGCGAGCTGTCGAGCCGATTCGTGCATTTCAGTGCGGAGGTCTTCAGCGAGGTCGGGTGCGGGAGCTTCCTCGATCAATTTCTGATGGCGGCGTTGCCAGGTACATTCGCGATCACCGAGGATTGCCACTTCCCCAGCTCCATCTCCGATGACCTGGACTTCGATGTGGCGTGCTGGCTCGACCAGTTTTTCGAGAAAGACGCGGTCATCTGCAAAAGAAGCAAAGGCTTCACGGCGTGTCGACTCGATATCGGAAGCCAGGGCACTGAGGTCGCGGACGATGCGCATGCCTTTTCCGCCCCCTCCTGAAGTGGCTTTGATGAGTAGTGGAGTGCCGATTTTTTCCGCTTCGATTTTCCAGAGCGGATCATCCTCGGGCAAATCTGCAGGTGGGATCCAGCATGGAATACAGGGAACCTGGACATGGAGGGCGATCGATCGAGCACTGGTCTTGTCGCCCATCTGTTCAGTTTGTTGAGCGGTGGGGCCCAGATAGAGCCAACCCTGTGCCTCGACCTCTCGGGCGAATTGAGAATTCTCGGACAGGAATCCCCAGCCGGGATGGACGGCATTGGCTCCCAGTGCCTTTCCCGCAGCGATGATCCGATCGATCTGAAGGTAAGAATGGGAAGCCGGGGCTGGCCCGATCTCCATCGAGTGATCGGCGGCCTTGACGAACATCGAGTTTCGATCTACTTCGGAGTATACGGCTATCGTTTCGAGTCCCAGTCGAGAGAGGGTGCGGATGATTCGCTGGGCGGCCTCTCCACGATTGGCGATCAGCACCCGGGCAGGGCTCATCCCGATCCACTCTCGGTGGATTCGACCTGCGCGTCTCCGATCCAGGGCGGTTCCTTTCCGTCGAGAAAGGACTGTAGTCCTGCTTGGCCTTCCTGGCTGGCTCTGCGGGCGGCAATGCGATCTGCTGTGAATTCTGCCAGTGATTCGGGAGTGGGAAGTCCGGAGACCTCACGAATGAGACGTTTCGCCTCTTGAACCGCTTCTGGACCGCTGCGAAGCACCGACTCGACCATTTGATCGACTTTCTCATCGAGTTGCTCGGAGCTACATAGTTCGTGGATCATGCCGATGCGAAGTGCCACCTCTGCGGAGAATTTTTCACCGGTGAGAAACCAACGTCGCGCCTCCTGAGCTCCGATTCGGGCGACTGCATGGGGGGAGATGACAGCCGGAATGATCCCCAGCCGAACCTCACTGAAGGCGAACAGGCACTTTTCCTCGGCGATGGCGATATCGCCGGCGCAGACCAAACCTGCACCTCCACCGAGGGCGGCTCCGTGAGCTCGCACGATCACCGGACAGCGAGATGCGGATATGGTGGAGAAGAGACGCGCCATACGAAGCGCGTCGTTTCGATTTTCGTCGCTGGAGAGATCGATGGAGGCTCTCATCCAGTTGACATCGGCTCCGGCTGAGAAGACCTTGCCCTGGCCAGAGAGAACGATCACTCGAACGCTGGAATCAGCAGTGAGACTCAGAAATGCTTCGGAGAGCTGTGAGATCAGATGGTCGTCGAAGGCGTTTCGTACTTCGGGACGCGAAAGGACAACATCGGCTCTGGCACCCTTTCGAATCACTTCGACAGTTTCACGTTGTTTTGCCAAGGTATCCTCCTTTTACATCCGGTAGACGCCGATGTGACGATCTTCCAGGGGGGCGCAAGAAGCCGCCTCGATTCCCAGTCCCAGTACATCCCGGGTAGAGGCGGGATCGATGATGCCGTCGTCCCACAGTCGCGCTGTCGAGTACCAGGCATTGCCCTCATGTTCGTAGCGCTGGAGGATCGGCTCCGTGATGTCTTTCTCTTGTTCTTCGGTCAGGCTTTGACCCGATTCCGCTAGCTGGTCCCGTTTGATTTGCAACAGAACCTGAGCGGCCTGTTCTCCTCCCATCACCGAGATCCTCGCATTGGGCCACATCCACAGCTGTCTCGGTTGATAGGCGCGCCCACACATGCCGTAGTTTCCAGCACCATGGGAACCGCCGATGACCACTGTGAATCGAGGACTGGGTGAGTTGGCTACCGCATGAACCAGCTTGGCACCGTCCTTGGCAATACCTCCTTTTTCATACTCTTTTCCGACCATGAATCCGGTGATGTTCTGCAGAAAGACGATGGGGAAGCCGCGAGTCGAGCACAGTTCGACGAAGTGAGTTCCCTTGAGTGCTGATTCTGACAAAAGAACTCCGTTGTTGGCGACAATTCCGACTCTGTTGCCATGGATCCGGGCAAACCCGCACACCAGGGTAGTGCCGTAGAGTGCCTTGAACTCATCGAATTCACTGCCATCGACGATCCGTGCGATCACCTCTCGCACTTCAAAAGGTTGACGAGGGTCATCCGGGACGATGGAGGAGAGCTCGATGGGATCGAAGGCGGGAGGCTCCGCCTCTTCAGCAGAGTATCCACGTCGAATTTGCGCTGGAAGAGAACGAAAGATGGCGCGTGCCCGTGCGAGTGCGTCTTCATCGTTTTCAGCCAGGTGGTCGGTGACTCCACTGAGACGACAATGAACATCTCCGCCACCGAGTTCTTCGGCGGAGACATCTTCTCCGGTTGCAGCCTTCACCAGCGGTGGACCACCGAGGAAGATGGTGCCCTGATTCTTGACGATGATCGATTCGTCGCTCATCGCCGGAACGTATGCTCCTCCAGCGGTACAGGAGCCCATCACCACGGAGATCTGAGGGATTCCTCGCGCCGACATGCGCGCCTGGTTGTAGAAAATTCTGCCGAAGTGATCGCGGTCAGGGAAGACCTGATCCTGGAGCGGCAGAAAGGCTCCTCCCGAATCGACCAGATAGATGCAAGGAAGCTGGTTCTCGCTGGCGATCTCCTGGGCACGGAGATGCTTCTTCACCGTTAACGGGTGGTAAGTTCCTCCTTTGACGGTGGCATCGTTGGCGATGATCACCGAGACCCGATCCTCGATCTTGCCGATTCCGGTGACGATCCCTGCTGACGGCAGTGGTGAATCATAAACTTCGTGTGCGCAAAGGGCGCCGATTTCGAGAAATGGAGATCCCTCATCAAGCAGAGTCTGGATGCGATCTCGCACGAACATCTTGCCGCGAGCGCGATGTCGATCACGAGCCTGAGCGGATCCTCCCGAGCGAGTCTTGTCGATATCCGCTCTGAATCGTTCAACAAGGGAGCGCATCGACTCTCTGTATCGAGTCGACAAAGAATCTTCAGGGCGGATGGGATTGCCGATTTGAACTGTCACCCCAGTCTCCTCTCTGTCAGCGAAGAATAGGCACCGCTCGTGGACCGGGCAAGGGGTACGCCGTTGACGTGACGTGACAGGCTCTAGCAGATATCCTGGACAAAGTTAGGGAAGGGGCCCGATGAGCCGTCAGTGTCTGCACTGTGACAGCTATAACGATCCGGATGCTCTGCATTGCGATCAATGCGGATCTTCGCTGATCTCCGGGGCTGCTCCGGCTGGAAAGTCGTCGAGAGGCCAATTCCCGTGGCTGGTTCTGACGATGTTGTTGGTCACTCTCGTGGTTCTACGCTGGGAATTTCCACACAATCGTTCAGCCTCCGAACAGAGTGATGTCGATTTGAGGCGAACAGAAAGCGGCGATCTCGCCGCTGAAGACGTTCCCTTCGTCACCGATCCTGTCGATCTGGGAAGTGTCCAACCTGGCGGTACTGGCGAAAGAATCGATCAGTCGACTCCGGTGCTGTGGGGTTGGGTCGACGTTCAGGATCCGGCAGGACTCGTCCTGGCAAAGATTCCGGGGGTCGTGACATCGGATGGTTGGCTGGCCCTGCCCCGGGTTTCTCTTCTGGGTGCCGAGCAGGTTCGATTCCGTCGCGGTCTGGCCGGAGAAGCACAGGTGGTGGAGGGGGCATTTCGTCGAGGAGATGACTTATCGCTATGGCGACTACAAACAGCTCCTGAGATGGACTTGGCACCGCTGGCACCGTGGGATCCAAATCGACCGGTGTGGCGCGTGGTACCGACAGGCCGTCGACAAGAATGGTTTCCCGATGGTCCGATGATCAGGGTGGGTTCCTTTCTTCAGGGAACGTTCGATAGCACCTCCCCGGCAATCCTGGTTCAAGACGATGCCATCGTCGGTTGGATTCCCGGAGAACACCTTCCCGGGGCATGGTTCTGGGCGGGGCCAGACGAGGAACAATTACTGGGTGCGTCTTTGAGAGAATTTCAACTGGCCGAGTTCGAGGGGGGCCAGATTGCAGCGGCCAGGATTCTGCTCGACCCGGAGCTGGATGACCTGAACGCTCTGCAGGGGTTGGCACGAGCACCGGGCAGGCCCCGTCTACTGGCAGAATCAGAGATTCCGACACCTTACCGAAAGGGCAAACTGGCCGTGGCTACCCTGGAGAGGTTATCCAGCGGCCTTTCTTCGGTGATTCCTGGTTCTTACTTCGATGTTCTGTCGCTCGATGACTTTCTCTGGCTCGAGGCACCGCAACTTTGCAGCTTGTGGTTGTCGCTGGCATTGAAGGCCCAGGATGTATCCAGGCTTTCGCGGGCTGTCCAGGTCGGAGATGTGATCCTCGATCAGTACGGCGATAGTGATGTCTGGCGCGAAGCCATCGAATTGCTTCCTGCCCTGTGGAGTGTTGGTGCCGAGGTGAATCGGTCACGTGGAAACATCACTTTGGCGATCCAATGGATCGTTGAGGGTCGCAACAGATTTCCCGCCGATGATGCTTTGAGGTTGCTCGATGCCGAACGTCTACTTGATGACGGACACCTCGATGCCAGTGCTGAGTTACTTGCCCTTCCGGTGTTGCGATCCGATCTCAAGGTGTTGCGTCAGGAACTTCTGGAGCGTCTTGAACTGGAGAGAAGGATTGCCGGTAGGATCCTGATCCGTTTTGCGCCCGGCTCTACGGTGATTCGAACGACCGCATTGGTCGGTGGGGTTCCCATCGACTTCGTGGTCGATACCGGTGCTTCCGCTACTTCCATCCCGCCTTCAGCTCTGGTTCCACTGGGCATCGAGATCGACGAAAACACACCTCGTCGACGGGTGAGAACCGCCAGCGACGAGTTCGAGGCTCCGACGGTACCGCTTCCCCGGGTCGACCTCGGTGGGGCCATCGTCGATGGCATGATGGCGACGGTGCTCGATCTACCCGGACAGTTCAACACGGGACTGTTAGGAATGGATTTTCTCGGCAAATTCCGCATCGATCTCGATGTGGAGAGGGGCTGGCTGCTGCTAGAACCGCGCTAGAGGCCCTAGTTTGGCTGCTGTATCCGTTCCTGAGAGCCTGCGAGGAAGGGACCGTGTTCACTGCTGCTGCCGTCAGGCCAGCGTATGACGACTTTGTCGACCTGGCCAGCGGGTCCCATTCCGATGTGAACTCTCGGGTCATTCGAGGCGCAATAGGAGTAGTAGCGGGTCGCTCTGCGATGCAGCAGACGGTCACCGATGTGGATTTTCAGATCGGCTCCCTCGGCGAAGATCCCGTCGACATCGACCAACGTCAGTGTCACTGAATCGCCCTTTTTCTCGACCTCGTTGATCAGCACCAAAGCGGGTCCGTTACTGTTGATCACAACCAGGTCACGATCCCCGTCGTCATCGAGATCTCCGAAGGCGACTCCTCGTCCGGTGAAACTGATCGCGGAGCCGTCTGCGGCCTGTAGTCCTCCTTGAGGCTTCACCTCCCGAAAACGAGGTCCACCGAGGCCGACGAACAAGTGATCTGGTTCTGCGTAGGGATCAGATCCATCTTGCGAATCCCGGACCCGTAAGACCTTGCCATTGGCCACATATAAATCGAGGATTCCATCGTGATCAAAGTCCTGGTAACCGATGCCAAAGCCGGTCGCATCTCTGCTGGTTGCGGCCAGACCAGTGAGTAGCGTCGCGTCAGTGAAGAAACCTCCGTCGTTTCGATACCAGGTGTTGGTCTCGTTACGGATGTGCGTCATGAACAGATCGAGGTCACCATCCTCATCCACATCCGTGGCATGGATTCCCATCCCTGCTTCGCTGATTCCGTTCATGTTCACGGCGCATCCGCTGGTGACGGCCAGTTCTTCAAAGCGAAGATTGCCGAGGTTGCGCCACCACTGGTTGGGAGATCCGTCGTTGGCGACGTACAGGTCTGGTTTACCGTCCTGGTCGAGATCGGCACTGATGACTCCCAGCCCGTTGCCGTAGCTGGTGCGAATGCCCGCCTGCTCCGAGATGTTCTCGAAACTACCGTCTGCTCGGTTTCGATAGAGCAGGTCGGGAGCTGGGGCTCTGTAATTATTGGGCGAGCAATAATCCTGTCCGATTCCGGTTCCGCACTTCAGTTCCTTTTCGGGGCTCCACAACACGTAGTGGCTGACAAACAGCTCAGGGAAGCGGTCGCCATCGAGGTCGACGAAGGCAGCGGAAGCGGCCAGACCAGGGGCACCTAGATTTGCTTCTACGGTGTTGTTTTCAAAGGTTCCATCGCCACGATTGCGGTAAAGGACATCAGGCCCGACGTTACTGACGAAAAGATCAACATCGCCGTCTCGATCATAATCACAGCAGCAGGCACCCATACCGTAACTGGAGTCACCGACACCGGCCTGCTCAGTCACGTCGCTGAAGTGAAGATCCCCTTCATTGCGGAATAGACGGTTACCGACCGTCCCGTTGCGATCACCTGCGAGTATTCCAGCAGATTGCACGCAATAGATGTCGAGGTCGCCATCATTGTCGTAGTCGAAGAGTGCCACCCCGCCAGCGACGGTCTCGGGGATCCAGTAGCGGCGTTCATCACCGATGGAGTGATTGAATCCAAAGCCTGATTCTGGAGTCAGTATTCGAAACCAGGGAGCTGATTCCAGTTGCTGGTGTGTGGTTTGTTGAGGATTGCCAGATTTCGCAGTGCAGCCGCCGCTGAGAAACACCAGCGTAAGGATGGCAACAAATCTCAACGGTTGCCTCCCCCGGAGGAGCGCGCCCGCAGAAGAGCGTCGTAGGCCTTGACCACTTCAGGGTGATCTCCCAGGCGATCAAACAGGACCTTCAAGCGACGATCTGCTTCATCTAGCTGCCCCTGTCTGATCAGCAGATGGACCAGGTTGACCTGAGCCGGCAGGAAATTGGGTCTTAATTTTGAAGCCTCAGAGAGGTGGTTTGTTGCCGCTTCAAGGTTTCCGCTGGCCAGTGCTGCTTCACTGGCAGCGGCATGACAGGCGAAGATCCCCGGTTGCAAACTAAGGCTATTTTCAAATGAAATGAGTGCTGCCGGGAAATTTCTGACACGGATCAGGCTCATCCCTAGCTGTCGATGAGCGAGAGCGTTTTCCCCATCGATTTCTACTGATTTTTGTGCATAGGTAAGCGCTTCCTGGGGACGATTGAGTGTCAGTAGGAGGTCAGTGATGTTGACGAGTGTTGGAAAGTAATCGGGATCTGTTTTGAGTGCTTCCCGTAATTGTGTCAGTGCTTCTTCTGGGCGCGATAAGTTCTTCAGTGCTAGCGCCAGGTTATTGAGTGCATCCTTGTCTCCGGGTTTCGACAGTAACACCTTGTGCAGAAGTCCCTCGGCGCGAGCAGAATATCCGGCTTCGATCAGATCAGCGGAATGACTGATGATCATCTGTGGAGCGGCAAAGTAACCGGAGAGTCTGCGCAGTCCCTCGTCAGGAAACGACAACTTGGTGGCATTGAGTCCCGCCTGCAAATCACTCTTTGCGTCGTCTGATCGTCCCAGTGCTCGTAAGGCCAGTCCTCGAGCATTGAGTACTGTCGGGTGTCCGGGTGCCTTGACCAGCGCCTGTTGGGCTAGCTGCAACGCTTGTTGCGGGTTTCCGGTGAGATTCATCAGTTCCGACAGTGCCACCAGAGTGGCGGGCTCTCCCGGGGCAATACGCAGGCACCTCTCGAATGCTTGCTGGGCGGCACCGATTTCGCCATTCGCAAGCCGTTCCTGACCGAGGATGTAGAGAAACGGCGGATTCGCCGCGAAGCGGTCCACCAGCGCTTCGAGTCGTTGCCATTCTCCTGTTGTTTCTCCCAGAGATTTCCGTGAGCTGTACAGGTGAACGGTCCAGATTGGATTTGCAGGATCGATGTCGGCGGCGTTGCTAAAGGATTGTGTCGCAGGCCCCCACATCTGATTGGCCTCGTACATCAGGCCCAGAGTGCCATGCTCTTCGGGATCTCCTGGTGCCCTTTCGATGCGGTTGATCTGAGGGTTGATCAGTTCCAACACCAGCGGCCCTGTCGAAGCTGCCGGACGAGCCGGGGGACGGGTCACTGTCGGGCCGCAGCCGATCAGGACGAAAGCGAGAGCTGTAGGTAACAGCAGGCTCAAGGACAGCGAGAACGGTCGGCTGTGAGCCGGGTTCCAGGCGAACATGGTTGTCCTCGCATTCTGTGGGAAGCTCTAGCTGCGTTTGGCTGTTTCCGGCCGTTGTGTCCCGACTATAGAGGATGGGTTCAGTTATGGGGAGACCCGGCAGAGAAGCTCTCATCCAGCTGATTCAAGGCTAAAAAAAATGCCCGGGAGAGCTTTCGCTCCCCCGGGCACCCAGGGATCTTTCTTTGCGCCCTGCCGGACGCTCAGATTTATACCCTTAGATATCGCAGTTCGGGTTCGCCGGCAATACCGGAATGTCGGACCCTGTTACGAACAAGTAGTACAGAGCGAAGATGACATCTGCCAGGTCGGCAATTTCGTCACCGTTCAGATCGCCTGCCTGGTAGCAATCCATGGCTGGACCACCGAGGTACATGTACAGCAACAGATACTGGGCATCAGCGATGTCCGCAGACAGATCGTTGTTGGTGTCACCGATCGGGATGAGCCGTAGGGTGTCACCCGATACCGTATCACTACCCACGATGTTGGTGATAGTGACACTCGGTGTCGCCTCGAAGCCTAGCTTCGTGGTCAGATCAATCGCGTAGAGGTGAGGCGTAGAACTACCTGGCGCTACCGTCTCAACCGCCGTTCCGTCACCCCAGTCGATATCGACTGTTGCCGTAGCGTCGCCACCATCGCTGGAAGCGTCGTTGAGCGTGATCGGGCGGAAGTTCAGACTCAGCGCAGCATAGCCACTCAGAGTGAAGGCTGCAGTTGGC
>Ga0310342_100000381_pt1 | contig 24435 bp, 24 predicted proteins | sample S15DNA20500_MG_FD_206155 | JGI IMG/M metagenome (GOLD analysis project Ga0310342, IMG submission 206155) | Marine microbial communities from station ALOHA, North Pacific Subtropical Gyre - S1503-DNA-20-500_MG | ecosystem: Environmental > Aquatic > Marine > Oceanic | place: Pacific Ocean: North...
AGCTTCATCGAGCAGTTGCTCACCAGCATTATCGCTAGGATTGCACCTGTCGCCAGGGATGGCGATTTCACTAGAGCTAGCTCCGCTAGGTTGACTATGTGTAGCCTCGTTGCTTGTTGCCATTTGTATAGTATGGTTAGGTTAAAGAACTGATGGTTGTCAGGCTTGGCTACCTGTCCAATCGTCAGGAGCAGGCCGGTAAGCGCCCACTCGACATCGAAATGTTTCGACTTTGCCAAGCTAGAGAATGACGCAGGCAGCCGGGGACTAGCCCCGACCACCTGGTCACCTCATGGTCTAACCTTGCGTCAATAACAGACTTAACTACTGCTTAGCTCTGCGCCTTGCTGCAATCAAGTTAGGGCGATCACCCGAAACGTCTTCCTTGAGCTCAGCCCACTGAAAGGACAACCTCTCAGACATGGCTATGCTGTCTTGGAACGATTCGAGCTTGGCGTCCTTCTGGATAGTGAGGAAATCACTAGCCTGCTGGACTGACGCGAAGGTTATCACGTTCTTTCCCTGAATCTCACCGATGGCACGGGCATACAAGCGCATGGCGCTGATATGCTCCTTGACGCGGTTGTCAGGAGTGAACACGACTCTACCACTGACCTTCATACCAGTGCCTTCGACCACAAGGCCGTCTGCACCGATAGTAGGTTTCATGTGGCAGGAACTGATGTAAGTTCCCCTAGGTGAGAGGATCTCATCGATCTTCTCAATGGCCGTGGCACTATCCACATTCTCGTTGAAAGAATGTGTTCCAACGGGAGTGACTTTGGAATTGCTTCCCCAGCCTTCTCTCTTGGATGTAGATACCACAAGGCCCTCAAGGTCCTTGCACCACTCTTCCGCTGGCAGAATGTAATTCTGCAGCGAACCAATCACTTTGGATGTATTACTCATCTCGGTAGTTTCTATTGATTTAGGTTAGACAGTGTCCAGCGACCCATCCGACGGATGAGCCCGAACTGAACACATGTGGTCCGATCCTGGGTAAACAGGACAAGACCACATACGCCCAGTTAGGGAGAGAAAAGGCAGAGGGGATTGGACCCAATGCCTTGATGTTGCGACTAGTTATCGCATACGTGTCTGAAGCCATCTGGGGGATCCTGGAAACACATAAGGGTAATCATGGTTTCCTCAAGGGCTTCGAGGATAGCTCCACTCTCAGTGCCAGGTTTGCATTTATCAGGGTTCCTCTTCTTCCAGCCCTGCAATAGCAGGAGTTGGGAGTGAACATCGGCGTCTTCATCGAAGTCAGGAAGGGGATCCTTATCTACGAGTTTGGGCCGATAGGGGCGGAACTCCACCCTCGATGGCTTTGGTGTTTCTTCGCTGTTGTCTTCCATAAGAGTTGCAGGGCATCTATCTGCCCACCTCGAAGCTCCGTAAGCCGCGAGATGGATAGAGAGAAAAAGCACAGGGGTCGGACCTATGCCTTGATGTGAACCTCAATGGCAGCTAGTGACTAACCGCCATGAAGAACCAGAGGAGGAACTGGATGATCAACCAGGCATAGCATCCAAGGACGAATGCATGTATGCACAGGTGGGGATCAGTCCTCCGTCTTCTATATCTATTACGTCTGCTTCTCATGGGTATCTATGGGTAGTGAGGGTTGTCACGTGACCTGCCTCATTCAGCGCCGGGAAAGTCAGCCCCGGTCAGACGCCATCACGGCGTTTCGGCACATGTTCTAATCGAGGTATCGCTCTCCAGTCACGGGATCGATATCCTCATCTTGACAATCAATAGGTGCAGACGGACCCTCTGTTGCATCGTAAAAGCTTTTGGCTTCATCGTCTGAAATCTCCAGCTTGAACGCGGCAGCAAGCTCTGCCTTCATCCTATCAACCTCTTCCTCACGGACATGCTTGATTACCTCGGCTATGTTCTCCACGGTATGTGAAGGACTAGCCCGGTTGACCAAGCACGCACGCACAAGGTCGAACTCCCTGAGCGTGATAAGTTCGAAGTCAGGATTAGAACCAGTAGTTGTTTGTATCAGTATGTTCATGGGTATCTATTGGGTTGCGTGGTATGTCCCACCACGTAGGGAGAGTAATGATAACAATATCATTACATACATACATAGTAGTAAGGGGGCGGCGGGTGGTCCCCCCATACCCCCATACATACCACTATGTATATATATGAAAGAGGCCCCTTTTTCTGAAAATTTTTACCCCTAAAAAAATAAGTATTAAGGGGGGGGAGCCTGGGGCATGACTGGGGCATGACAAGTTCGACGGTCGTAATTATTGTCTCTTGGTGACCCCATCTACTGTTCACAAGAACATTGGTATATATCCAAAAAAATTTTTGATGGTTTTATTTGGGGGAGGGCAGGGGGGAGTCCTAACTTGACTTTGAATCTTCAAGGTTATTCACTGTTATTGACAGGCAGGCTGTCCTTCCCGTGTGTGGTGGTTTCATGACTTAGTGCTAGGGGAGGGCAGCAGCCTGTTAATTTCCTGTCAGATGAAAATTCCTAGAAGCGTGACTATTGCAGGGGTGCCTATTCGCATTCTCCAGGAGGATCTGAGTGATGAGGACAATTTGCCTAAGGGTTACTACGGGTATTACTCGGATGAGCGGAAGGTGATAGTTATTGAGAAGACCCTCAGTCAAAAGGTGGCAAAGGAGACAGTGAGGCATGAAATGCTTCATGCTAGTCTTGCGATGGCGGGGTTGGATCATTTGGAGCGATTTGAGGAAGAGGCGATTGTTAGGTGTATGGATTGCATTTTCTTTCCGGCATGGGAGCGATTTCTTAAGAATACTGAACGAAAATCTCGAAATGCCTGATAAACCAATATTTGAACTGAGTCGCCGTGGGAAAGTCCCGGTGATTACCTGGCCTAAGCCAATGAAGACCGGACAGACCGTCCGGGCCTTGCTTCAATTTGATGAGCACTGGGATAACCCGCATAGTGACCAGGATATGATCCGTAGGCACATGCAGGAGGCCGTAGACGAGGGCGCACCGATCATCAAGGGTGGGGACACCTTCTGTGCCATGCAAGGGCGCTACGACCCGCGTAGGGCTCGCCGTGGGATAAGACCAGAACACGATCACCCTGACTATGTGGATAGGTTGGTGTCTGGATATGCCGAGTTTGCTGAATTTGCCGCCCCCAATATCGCATTCATGGGTCGAGGTAACCATGAGCTAGGAGTGCTTAAGAATATCGAAACAGATTTAATCGAGAGAACTGCTGAGAGACTAAGGATTGCTGGGTCGCCCGTCCATACAGGTGGTATTGGTGGATGGATCCTTATGGTATTCCATCTGACTAAAACCGCCAAGATGAGCATCCCTATCTTCTATCATCATGGACACGGTGGGGGAGGGCCTGTAACTAAGGGAGTTATACAAACTAACAGGCGTGCGACCTATGTTCCAGATGCCTCTGTGGTAATAGGGGGACACGTCCATGAGGAATGGTCAGTTACTCTCTGTAGGGACAGGATCAATACACATACTGGTCGGGTGTATCAGGATGAACAGGTCCATATTTGCTCTCCTACCTACAAACAAGAGTATGATCCAGCTAACTCGACCTGGCATAGCCTTAACGGTAGACCACCAAAGCCGATAGGAGGGACTTGGCTAGAGCTTACCCTTGGGAAGACCTATGACGGGACCAAAAGGTCAAATAGACCTACATCAGAGACTCCTCTGTATAAAATCATTCCAAATGTCAGAAAAGCCAAATAGCTTAAGATATGCCTACTAACAAAGGAGAAGAACAAGTTGGTGAGATACAAGGGAGACTGCAAGATCCTAATGCGCCTGAAGGAGCTGTGATAAATTACAGAATGACCGTAACTAGAAATAGCAGCAACGAATCTTCAGGTGAAACTGTTGTGGAACATATTATGCGAAAGATCGAAGAGTCTGATTCTTAATCCCTGACCCTTGCGTTGACGCAAACAATTTTAGGTGGTAAAACAAAGCTATGAGCATTTCTCTTGTTAACGGAGGCGATACGGTTGCCGCCCATACTGAAATCACTGTTCTTAACCCGGTTCTTTACACAGATGCAGGAACCGGATCATTTTTTTATGATCTTTATCTGAAATCGAATAATGCCGTAGTTGATGGGAAATGGCAGAGGTGGAATGGATCAGCTTATGCTGATATCTCCTACACTCTTCCTGGCTCACCTGATACTTATAACACAGCGGTAGATGGAGAGACCGCTACGGAGAACTACTCTCCATCTATAGAGGTTACTCCAACCTCACTTGGGAAGTTGAGAGTTCACTATGCTTCAAGTTCTGGGACTCCCGATGCTCTTGAATACTGGTATGCTCTTCGCGGCCCTGGTCTGCCAACCAGCCTTAATAGGCAAGGCTCAGGAACTGGTGTATATACCCGAGAATTCTTTTTGGATCCAGATCGGAACTATACCTTTACTGCAAATATCGCAAATGCGAGTGGATCAATTTACTTCACCTGGAAGTATTATGATGGGTCTGCCTGGGTAGCGTATGCAAATGGAACCGATTCTTCCTTTGTGGCAACTCCTCCAACTAGTGGTAGGGTTCAGTTCATAACTACTACATCCGGTAGTGACGCATCTGTCTGGTCTCTTATGGCTCATTCCTGATAATAATGTCTAGTTCCGCTCAGTCACGCAAACTTGGCCGACCTTTGGTTAAAAGTTTATCGCGTCCTCTTAGCTCGCTCAATATAGATTATGAGGTTGCTGCAACGCCTATGCTGCTGGACAGGGACGAGATGCCAGTAGCTACCCTTGCCTATAGCCTAAGAAAACTACGGGCAGATTACTCAAGCTATGCAGTCAGGGTCCGAAAAGGGACCGGAGGGTCTGCGGTCGAAGTAGATGTCTCTTTTGACGATGATAATAAGGTCAGCGCATCTTCTGCTATATCGGTTGCTTCAGGCTCATACAGCGGAACAATGACTTTGACCGCGTTTGCTGGTGGAGCTACTGTTTATGTGACCACGTGGTATGACCAGGTCGGATCGGCACAAAGTGCTTACCAAACATCTGCGAGTTTACAGCCTCCTCTGTTGGCAGACTTTACTGCGTTAGACTTTAGCGCAACCGAATACCTGCAAACAACCCATGTTCCAGCCGAAGGAGGAGACGGAACAAATGTTGGAGATTCAAATACATGGGTGACAGCGTCTAAGTATATCGACACTGATAACGACAGGCATGAGATAATTTCTGCTTTATATTATTACCCTGCGTATGGCCGCTCTCTGTATGTTGAAGGAGACACATACCGCTTTGATGTAGGGGGTGGCACCGGCACTTCAGATTATGATACTTTGGATAGCTCGGTTTCTGCTAGCACCAGTAGCATTGATGTAAACATCGCTTCTTATATGCCTGCCGAGTCAGGCAATGAGATTCAAATGAAGGTGAATGGATCCGATAGGTCGCCAGCGAGTTCTTCACACAACGTAAATTCGTTTGGTTATGGCCACTTCCATATTGGATATTGCAACTACCCTTACTTCACAACTGACCAGTGGGACGGGCAAATTTATGAGGTAGTCTGCTGGGAGAACACCGCAGCTTTTGCTGCATCAAGTGCAACTGCCGGAACTGTTTGGAGCGATCTGCAAACCTACTACGGACTGTAATGGCTAAATACTTAAAGTTTAGAACGAAGAAGGGGGCCGAAAAGCGCAGTAAGGCGCTTTGGGGTGGGAAAAAAGACGCTGTTACCCAGCATCTCTACACTTTTATAGAAAGTAGAAAGACAACAGGAGGTAGTTTTCTAATCGTCCCAGATGACGGAGGAGAGCTGACCTCTGAAGAGAAGAACAAATTGGAAGGGCTCTCAGAGTTCAAGGAATGGATGGAGAAATATATAGCTCCCAAATAACTTACCGGGATAGACCCGACCTAGACTGAGGCCACTTTAAATGTTATACACTGCTTATGATCGTATTGCCTGATCCATCTGCGACTCTGTATGAGCTTGTTCAAGGCCAGAACCAGACTATCAATGTGTCGGTTCCCGCCTGGGATGGAAGCTTTACGGACTTTAGCTCTGGATATACGGCTGATTTTACTCTCTATGAAAAGCTTGGGGGTGGGCAAATAGACTATCTTACCAGTGTTGATAGCGACTACAGTCCTGGGGGAGGTGCTCAAATAGATCTTGTTGCGCCTAGCACCGATTCTACCAATATTCTTTACAGGACGAATGTTCGGCTACGTTGGGATACCGCAGACTCTGATTTGATATTGTCTACTAGCCGTAGAAGAAACAACGTGCTTCTTTATGGAGACCTAAGGGTTTATCAAACCTCGTTCAGTGCTACTGAAGCTTTGTTTACCAAGCAATTGAAGTTCTCATTTAGACAGACCCTGAAGGGTTCATAAGTGGCTCGGACCTTTGTCAAATGGGGATTTAAGTTCCCTGCTGGAATAAGCGAACTGGAGATCTGGTTGTGGCGATACGCCCATGACAAGAGACCTGTCGATCAAGGTGGTCCTGACTTAGAAGACTTGTGGGAGGCATTCCGTCATTGCGTTGACATACTGTGGAATTGCAAGGGGTCAACCAGGCGCGTTATCTGGAATGCCTGGACTGAGAAGATGCTCAAAGCAATGGTGGAGCATAGATATGTAGGGTTGGCAGGTTGCGCGTCCTCTGGAAAGTCTGATGCTGCTGCTGTCTTTTCGCTAGTAGAGTGGCTGGCAGCGCCTACTGAAACGCTTTGTCTAATTACCTCTACGACTATTGATGGGGCAAAGAAGCGGGTCTGGAAGAGTGTAACCGAGCTATGGAACTCCCTAGAGGCTAGATGGAAACATGAAGGGAAGTCACTTCCTGGAAAGATGCTCGCAAGTGGGAATAACGCTCAAATCAAAGGTATAGACATTAACGGTCAATTCTCAGCCGCTCTAGGGGTATGTATCGTTGCCGCTGATACCAGTGCGGACCAGGCTGCTTCTAAGAAACTAAAGGGTCTGAAGGCTCCAGCAGAAGGTCGCGGTAGATTGCGTCTGATTGCCGATGAGATGCCCGACCTTGGCCGAAGTGTCTATGTGGCGGCTGTGGGAAACCTTAACGCCAACCCAGACTTCAAATGCATAGCCTTAGGCAACCCTCGTTTGAAGATGGACCCATTTGGGGAGTTCTGCACCCCTAAAGCAGCTGGTGGGTATAGGAGCATTACTGTGCTAGATGAGCAGTGGGAGACAAACTTAGGGGTATGTATCCGCTTTGATGCGGTTAAGAGTCCAAGAATGACAGAGGAAAATGGAGATACTAAATATCCTTGGATGCCAGATAAGAACTACATAGAACAGATCAAAGGGCAGTTCACAGAAGAAAGCGCAGAGTGGTGGAGCCAGGTTAAAGGGATGTGGCCTCCTGATGGAATGAGTAATTCTATCTGGAGCGAAGGAGAGCTTCAGGCGGCAAAAGGAGCCCCAGAAGGATTTGAGTGGGATAATCCGACTAATGTTAAAAGGATATCAGGACTGGATATTCCTTATACTTCTGGTGGAGACAGAGCTATTTATCTCTGGGGAGAGTGCGGGATGTATAAACAAAAGAGGACTCTTCTCATATTAGGGTTTAAGGTTCTTTCTGAGGGTATTACAGAAGAAACTATTTCTGGGTTAACCGATGAAGAGACCGGAGAAGCTATGACTTCTAACCTTATTTTAATTAATCAATTTAAAGCACTTAACCAAGAATTAGATATAAGCCCTAGATATTCGGGCATAGACACTACTTCAGGAGGCAAAATCTTTGGTGATTGGGTCACCAGTGCCTGGAAACCAGGATGCCGCTATATTAACTTTGGAGGAAAGCCTATTGAGCGAATTACTGCTTTTGACGAGGATGAAAAGCAATATGGGAATAGAGTTGCTCAACTTTGGTGCCAACCTAAGCCTTTAGTTAGAGAAGGGCAGGTATTAGGCATCCCTCGGGAAGTTGTGATGGAATTGTGTCAACGCAAGTTCTCAGACAAACAGTCGTCTGGTAAGGTTTACATTGAGAAAAAAGATGACATGAAGAAGAGAACTGGTCAAAGTCCTGACCTAGCTGACGCTTTTTGCATCCTTATTGAAGTGGCAATACTTAATAATTTGCTGGACATAGAGGAGGTAAAAAAGGTTGAAAAGGCAGAGTTAACTAATTGGAGAAACCTTGTTTTAGGTAATTACAATCCATTATCTGGAGATCATACCTTAGGCAATCCTTCTCCCAAACGACTCCCATTCAAAAAGACGAGATCACGATAACAATGAACACACTACTTCTAGTTACCCAGAACAACCTCGAAGAAATGACTGCTTTTGCTAAAGAGCTAGGAGAGCGGCAAAAGACATCTAATTCCGGGAAACTCCTTGTTTCAGGTGGATACTATATTGATGACAATGTTCTAAGGAACATAGGCAATGAGATAAGGCATTGCTACGAAGTAACAGAACTTACAAAGGTTCAAGTTAGCCAAGATCAAGATAATGATACTCAGCTAGCAACAATGCTAGCTACGTTTATCATGCAAAGATATACAACCGTTCCCGGACCGTGGCTTATTGTTGATTCTAGGTTTGAAATCAATAGAGATAATCCAATCTCCGTAATGGAGAAACTTCATAATCAAAACAATCAAGAGAACTCAGGAAGAGCGACAACTTCCGGTGGAGGGCGTGTTCCCTTGGGTCCAGTTATCATAGGAGCTGAAGTTGCCAGGTTGAGTAGCTTAAGGACTGTGTCTGGAGAATCTTGGAGAGGCAGAGGTCGTTGGACATTCAATGTTTGCTCCTGGAATCAAATGTCTGCCGAGGAATATCCATTTAGAGTTCCGTCAATTGAGGCTTCTGAAGAAGCTCAGTCTGGTGGAGTTGATAAAGGGCTTGCTCCTGGCGCAACAAAAGTGGTCGAGGTAACTGAAAACAATAATCCTGGCGACCTTCCTGTATCTAATTATGTTCCGCAAAAAATAGAGCCGACTAAAAGATATGATGGGTTTACGGAAATTGAGTCAGGAGAAGTAGAAACTCCTATGACTACAGCACAAATGGTGGAAAGAAGTGCTTTGGGAGATGATGAAATCCTTTCCCTTAATGGCTCCTCGTCCTCAGATGTAGAGGAAGAGATTATTTCTCCACCTGTGGATCCTCCGAAAAAAATAGACAATTCTCATATACCTAAGCCTTTTGTTCCTATTGAACCAGATGCTTATGAAAACTCTTCTCGGGAGACCCTATTGGAGCAAGTTCATAAAAGAAGCGGCAAAAAGCCTCATCCTAGAACGGGAGTTCCTAAGCTTATTGCCGCATTGCGAGAACTAGACTTAAGCAAAGTTCAAGAGTAATATCCGCTCATGTCCACTCCTAATAGTTCTCTCGTCCAGGATTCCATAGCGACTCTTCAGTCTCTGGATGAAAACCTGGAGCCCTTGGAAGAAAGGGTTAGTTCGCCTGCTGCATTGCGAACTATACATGAATCATTTAAGCATAATGATAGGGATAGTGCGGAGGGGAGAGCTATGGTTCAGGAGCTGGTTGATTTTGTTCCACCATATGATCCTCAAGAGCTTAAGAGCAGGGGGCAGGCTGATCGATTCAACGTCAACTTTGGTCTTGTTTCGTCAATCGTTAATGAAGCTGTAGGGTCATATTTGGATATTTATGCCAATCCTCCGTCTCTTCTTAAGTTCAAATTAGATTCTACAGTTGGTGATGAAGAGAGAAGCCAATGGGAATCTATCATGTCTGAGGAATTCACAGAGATGATTAGATCTTGGGATGCTGCAACACCTCTTATCCTTTTGCTGGATAACATCCTTGTTACTCATGGAGTGGCAATTCCTTGGTTTGAAGACTCAAACAATATCGCTTTCCAGGTCGGAGGGATGGAGGAATTTAACTTTGACGACGATGCAATTGCTATTGCCTCGCAAATCGAAGCAACCACTGTCGAAAGACGAATGTCTGCTTCAAAGCTCTTTTCTAAGATAGACGGAAAGAAAGTTGATGAAGACGGATTTACTTCTGAGGGCTGGAACATTAAGGCGATCAAGGAGTTAATTAGAAATGCATCTTCGGGTATCAATGAAGATGAACCTTTTAATTTTGAAGAAGCTCATAGGGAGTGGAAGGGCAATAGGATTACAGGAGGAAAAAATCTTCCTGCTATTGATTTAGTCTGGGGATTTATTCGGGAAATGGATGGAACCTATTCTATTTACGCGGCAGCTGATCAATGGAAGCAGCAATCCGCAGGGGAAAGGTTTTTTAAGAATGAAGACGAGCCTTGGATCTTTAGATCTCGTCATCGATATAGAGATGCAAACCAGGCTTTTCAGATTTTCTCTTTTGGAGTTGGCAACAAGAATCACATTCACACTATTCGGGGCCTTGGATACTTCCTCTATGAAGCTGGTCAGGCAGACAATGTGATTAAGTGCAAAGGTCTTGATTCAGTCAGGATGAGAGCTTCCGAGGTTTACCAACCTAGTGGTGGTGTTGAGTCCGAAAAGGACATGCAAATCCTTGATACAGGCCCCATGATGATTGTTCCTCAAACTTTAAGGGCAGTTGCGGCACCGCAAGGGAATCCTCTTGATAGGACTTTTGGTGTTGGTCAGGAAATCACTAGAGAGGTGATGGATCGTCATAGTGGAGGGCTAGCTTCTTCTCATGGCATTTTGAGGAATCCAGCAGCTAGAAGGAATGAGCTTCAAGTAGCAGCAGAGCTAGACCATCTTGGTAAATTGCTTAGTTTTGCAATTAATCTTTATTATCCTTCGTGGGAAAAGTTTCTGAGAGAGTTGGCCAGAAGGGCTTTTACACAAACTCAAACAGATCTGGAGACAATCGACCTAGTTCGCAATATGAAGAAAAGGTGCGAGGATCGTCAGGTTCCTCGGGATATGTTCAATAAGATTGATTTCCGTCAATGCAAGGCAACCAGGGTCATGGGAGCAGGATCTAGAGGCACCAGGATGATTACTTATTCTCAGATGTCAGAGTTGTTTCCTGAGATGGATCCTGATGGTCGGGATAGGTTTACCTTCGACTGGAGCACCGAAATGGTCGGATACGATAAGTCAGTAGACTACTTTGGAAAACCTGGAGAAAGAAGGGGCCATGAGGCTGTTGAGATTGCCAGGTTGGAAAATGGAAGACTAGCAGAAGGAGATTACGTTGAAGTAACTCCTGGTCAGAACAACATGGTTCATATCCAAGTCCATCTTGAAGAGGGTCTTGAGCCAGCTCTTGGATTAGTTGAGCAAGGACAGTTGGACTATAAGGAATTCGTAATGAATAATGTTACCTTGTTTGAGCACGCTGTTGCTCATGTAGAGGCTACAACAGTTCATGAATCTCTTGTTCCTCAGTTGAATCAATTGCGTCAACGCATTCAGCAAATTGGAGAAGTTATCGAGAACGGGTTGCGTGAAATTAATGCTGAACGAAGAAGAGAAGGGGAAGCTCCAATGGAGCCAGGAGAAGGCGGTGAAATGTCCGAGCAGGAACAGCAAATGGCGCAAGCTCAGCAAGATGCCCAACAGAAACAAGAAGAGCATAGTTTGGCTCTTCAGACCAAAATGGCAGAAGCTCAAGCTAAACTAGAAATGCTAGCCCAGCAGTCTGAAGCTAAAATTGCTCTTATGACAAAAGAGGGTATGGCGAAGATAGCAATGAAGGATGCTGAGACAGCGGCTAAGATTAAAAGATCTTCTATTATCGAATCAGCTAAATAAATATGACTCAGCTAAGTGATCAGGAGCGAAAGGAATTAAATCAGTTTGTTAGAACTAGACTTTATGAACGCTTGAAGTTTCAGGTTCTTCGCAATATTCGAGTTAGCGTCCTTGATAGTGGAAGACTGGCTGAGCAAACCGCATTAGACCTAGCTCTAAAAGAAGGAGTTAGTGTTGCCTTTGATGAAATAGAGGCGTATGCGGAACCAGTTTCTTCAAGTGCTTCTCCAATACAACCTAGACAAATCGACAAACGAAACACACTGACAAATGAATAGTAGCTCAATTAACCCAGAACAATCTCCTCTTAGAGATGATGAAGCGGAAGCTGGTGGAGAAGGGGCAGGACTTGTTGCCGGTCTAGATAAATTTCTAGACGATAATCCTGATGCCTCCGCTACCGAAGATGTAGAAACTCCGGTAGTAGATGATAGTGAGGCACCAGAAAAATCTCCTGCTGATGAGGGGGCTGTTCTTTCTGGTGAAGACGAAGACTTTGGACTTCCGACTATAAGAAAAGAACCTGAGGTTTCAAATGAAGAGCCTGTAACAGAAACCGTCGAGTTTGATGAATCTGAATTCGATGAAGCGACCAATCAGGAAATCAAAGGTCTTGATCCGTCTCAAGGAGAAGCCTGGAAGAAACTAAAGGAAGAGCTTAAGTCTTATAAAAAGGGAGAAGTCCAGCTTCCAGAAATACAGAAAAAGCTAGAGGCTCTTGAGCAGGAGAATAGAAATCTGAGAGATACTGCTGATGAAGTAGAGGCGATCAAGGAGAGAATGAAGTCTGTGACTTCAAGAAACGCTGAATTGCTCCTAGAGGAAAGCTCCGAGTATTACTCTTCTGTCGTTCAACCTCATAAACAGATTAGCGGGACTATTGAGGCTTTGTCTGAAGCAAAAGGAATTGATAAAGATGAGATTTGGTCAGTAATTAAGCAAAGTGATCCGGCTAAAAGAATCTCAATGCTTGATGAGTTGGAGCGACATATAGGTGGTCGCAATGCTCTCCTGGTCCAAACCATGGCTGACGATATGCGAGCCGTTGCAATTAAAGACCGTGAGATGAGGGAAAATGCTGAACAGATTGTAAATCAGTCAAGAACGGCAGACGCAAGGATTCACCAAGAACAAACTGAGAGCCAGATAGCCGATTTCAAGGCGTCTTCTAAGCAGGCTTTTGTGTCTCATGCCTCTAAGATCCCAGGGTTTGTAGATGACACTGGCAGTCTGACGGATGAAGGTCGACGTGCCCAAGCCCATACCTCGACTGTTGATGTGACCGCTTTGACTTCTGGGGATCTTGCATATATGGCATTTACAACTGAGGCCCTTCCTCAGTCCTTAAGGAAGATCCGAGATCTAGAAAAAGAAAATAGAGATCTTCGAGTGGCTGCTGGAGATAACTCTTCAAATGTTCTTCCTGGAGCATCTAAGAAAAAGGATGCTGAAGAGGAATATGATTCTGGTAGAGGAGGGCCGATGGGGCTTCTTGACCATATGGAAAAGCAGACCTTTGACTCTGCTGTGTGACTTGAGTTGACGCAGCTGTTCATATGTGCTAGTGTTACATCAAACACTGAGAGCGCGAGTTTAAGAGCCGGTCAAGAAATTGGCCGGTTTCTTTTATGTTGACGCAACTCATAAGGTTAGGTAAATTTTACATGCTCCCCAACGGTGGCTGGGGTTCTAACCAAAAAAGTCACTAGCCCGCTCGGGGCTCGCCCGTTCTAACCATAGGAGCATCGCTTGCGATGCTATAACCGACAAGAACAATTCCGCCGGGTTACGACCTGGCAATTCTCCATATTATCATGGCCGCAAATATCACTAACTATCTTGCGAAGGAGAGCGGGCGTCTGACCTATGACATTTATCAGCGCACACTCTATTCTTCGCCGTGGCTCGCTCTTCCTAAAAAGGTCGCATGGCCCCAGGAAATGGGCGAGAAAGTCTCAAACGTAATGTTTGAACGTCCTAGGCTGTCTTCTGAGCAAGCATGGTCTGCAGTTGCCTTTAACACAGGCGGCACTAATAGCTGCACCCCTATTGCTGATGAGGTAGTCTTCAACACGACTCTGCGCGAAATGCAGCTCTTCCATAAGGCTGTTCATTCGCCTCGTTTCTGTGTGAACGACCTTCTCTTCACCGGAGCCCGACAGCAGCAAATGGCTAATGTCGTCAAGGCTCTCCAGGAGCAGGTCCGGTTCCACTGGATCGAGCGTCATCGTGATGAGTTCGCCAACTGGTCTAACAAGGTTATTGCTGAGCCTGGTCTCGACACTAATACCGAGTCCGTCTCCACCTTCCCGACCACGCAGGCAACTTCTTACCTGACCAACGGTCTTCTTGAATACTACTACGAGACTCTCATTCTTGAGCAGGGCGGGCAGCACCAGCTTTCCACTCAGAATGGCCGTCCGATCTTTGGACTTATCACCGACCAGGTGAGCAGCCGTCGCCTTACCAGGGCTGATGACGCAATCCGCGAAGACTGGAGAAACACCAGCAAAGCAGATTCGCTTCTTGAGCCTCTGGGTGTGAGCCATACCTACAACGGGTTTGTTCACATGATCGACGATATGCCTCCTCGTTATACCTACGCAGGTGGTGTTTACACCAAGGTCGAGCCTTATCTCTACGATGCAGGCACTACGCAGCTGAAGGTTAACCCTGCTTGGCGCACCGCCGATTACCAGGATTCCTACATCTACGCAGCCAATGCCCTGCAATTCCGGGTGCCGTCCTCCGTGACTGGTGTCGGTCGTGCAAAGTTCAACCCACAAAACTACATGGGTGACTTCCGCTGGCTGAACATCCAGAACGACGATGCTTCTTCGGACTCCTACAACCCTGATGGCAACGTCGGGCGTTTCCGTGGAGTGCTGATGTCCGCATCTGAGGGGATCAATCCTCACGTTATGTTCACCATCCGTCACAAGGTTTGCCCAGCAGATCTTGGACTGGCTGACTGCCTGGGTTCTTAATCTAGGGGTTACGTCTAAACCTTAAGATGGTCCCCTTCTTAGTTTCGGCTGGGAAGGGGGCCTTTTTTTAGACACTCTATCTTATTATGAAGAGAGAACAGAGACTCGGCCTTGTCCGAGAAATACTAATGTCAGGTGGAGCTGCGTTGATTGCTTTTGGGGTAATCAGAGAAAGCTTTGACCTTGTTCCTGCTATTGGTGCCATTATGGCAATCATCTCCCTGATTTGGGTATTCCGTGCAAAAGATAGCACTCCACAAGTGATTGTATCTTTAATCAGGAAAGCCTTTTCAGCAGCAGGCGGTGCTCTTGTAGCTTATGGATGTCTTAATCCTGAGCAAAGCGAGGCTATTGGTGGATTGGTATTCGCTATAATTTCGCTTCTTAGCAGTGCCGCTTCTAATGGAGACAAGCCATCACCAACAGGTCTACCAGCTTTGATTGGTCTATTGGCTGCTCTTTCCTTGTTGTCGCTTCCATCCTGCTCTGTGGGATTGGACCCCACGACAGGAATGCCTGTTATTAAGCCAGACACAGAAACAATTATTATCTTGTCTGACAAAGCAGCCGGTCGTCTTAACGAGGAGATTGCAGATAGAATCGAAATTTCTGGAGACAAGTAGAATTGATCAATGCTTCCGAATTCCACGCCAAATGCCTCCAAGGAGATTATTGTCCAGGCATTAATAGATCAGGGGCTTTGGCGTGATGATCGGATCACTAGGCTCAGTGTTGTAGGTGTCCGAGGCTATTACAATAATAGCATGGGCGCGAAGAATGTTAACGACCGAGGAATTTACGACGATGGGATATTCGTTATTAGTCCAGACACCTTCACCTCCTTCAACGGAAACACTGACCCCTCAGTTCGATACAAAACTGGAAGAGCTATGCTTCGTGCTCCTCAAAGGGTTGTTTATAAACCAGGTTATCACGGATATGGAAGAAGGTCAGGACATCCAGCATTTCGCCAAGAAAACGACGTTGTGGTCCGCAGAGATGGTGGAGTGGGTAACGGGACTCCCATCGGAGACGGTTATTTCAAGGATTCCCGCGAATCAAGATTTTGGATCAACCTGCACCGCGGAGGTCGCGCTTCTACCTCCTCTGCCGGATGTCAAACCGTCCCCCCAAATCAGTGGCCTGCATTCTACGCTTTGGTTCGGTTACAATTAGATCGATTTAACGGAGGGAGGGACGAGACCTTTTCTTATTTTCTTTTGGAAGGGCCGGTGACGTAAGCCGCCACTTTAATGTTAGTTGCTAGTCTTACTCGAAAATGTCCGTCCTTCATCGTAAAATAGAATTCATGGATCCTACCGATTCAGAAAGCAAAGAAGTCTTAGGGAAAGTGGCCCTTTTCGCTTCTGTTGTAATGCTAAGCTGTTTGGCTTCTTGCGCTAGAATGCTTAATGATAATAAGGATGAGCCTATTACAGTTAAGGTGCTTTTGACTTATTTGGCTGGTGGAGTAACCGCTGGCATCATCATAGCCCTTCTTGCTTATAGATTTTACGGTCCTAGCTACTTCCTTATTGGCTTATCTGGTGTAGCAGGATTTGGCTCAGTGCAAATTCTGAGCATGTTAACAATTCTTGTCGAAGTCCTGGTCAGAAAAGTCAGTAAGATTATTGGCGTCTCTAAGCCCTCGGACAACGATGAGTCCTCATAGGTGTTGTTGTGTGTTTCTCCTCCCATCGGTTTCGGCTTTCGTTATCGGTGGGAGGAGTGCAATATTGAGTTAACGCAATGGCTGTAGCAAACGACAAGACCCCATTTTGGACTTATCCGCGAACCTCGCTGGATGATGGGATTTGCTACCACATCAGGGATCAGAGAAAAGCCAAGCACGCGGATATTGAGATCTTAGAAGAGCATCCTTTGGCAAAAAGTGATCCGACTTTCGAGAACATGGTTTTTGTTCATCGGGAGCCAGCTGATCAAGAGGGCATTCTGGTAAGAGATTGGTATGTGCCTAAAACGCTCGTAGATGACCTTCTAAGCGTTTCCACGACAGGAGCGGGTGCAAGGTCACGGTTGATATACCCTGTTGGCACAGAGCCTCCTGAGGGCGATTCCAGGATTGATCTACTAGGGCACCCCCGTGGAGAGATGACATTTGATGTCGCAGCGGTCGATTATCCTACTATTAGTTATGAGCCAGCAGGCACAACTCAACCGGCACATTTAATCAGCTTAACAAGGACTGCTGGAGTTAGCCAATTTACTCAAGATGAGGTTTATATTGATCTTACCGAATTGCATGCAAATACGGTTATTAAAAAATATGTGGACGGAGTTGTTACAGACGAGTTTACAACCGGCGTCCATAAAATTGTAAGACACGTAAGCTCAGACGTTATTCATGTTGAAGTTCCCGCTCAAGCCACTACTGGGGGGAATTCTCTAGGTGGCAATGGATGGAAAGGTCGAGCTTATACAGCAAAGTATATTCTAGAGGGCACTAGCGACTCAGAAGATGCACCAGGTATCCTTAGAGGTAAATTCCTTGTAAGAAACTTTAATTACAAATTAGGAGATCCCAGCATCACTAAGCAAAGAGATGAGACATTAGGGATAAAAGTCGTTACCGAGCGTCGCGCTGTTCCATTAACTTGGTCTTATCAATGGGCTACTGGGTATCCTACTAAATCCGATTCTACATGCACTACTTCGGAAACTTATGCTCCTGTAAGCGAATTAGTTGCTCAGCAAACCAAACAGTTAATTGAAGGCCCACCAGATAACAAAGTTCAGCAATTGGAGTGGCGTGGATACGAAACGGTATCAATCCCAAAGATTGTTAAAGCAGGAAATCTTTTATGGGCATGGGCATGGGCCAATAAAAATGGCTATGCAGCTTACGATGATGATATCGGTCTAGAAATTACGACCGGAGGAGGAGGAGGGGTTAAATGCCCGTCAAAATACAAACGATACATAGTAGCAATTAATAACGGGACTGAGCTTTCTACCTTAATAGGAGGAGGCGATGTCGCTACTGATGGACAAACCCTTACTGGTCCATCTGGATTTGGAGGGCATCTTTATAATCCTAGCTCTACGACTTACACTATAGCTTTTATGTCCTGGATGGCTTATGCCGGGAAAAACGTATGGGCTAAATCTAGAGTTAGAACCTGGAGTATAACTAATAGTTTGGTGTTAAATAATACTAGTATTCAGGTTCAAAATTATAATCAGGCAATAGGGGTCCCAAGCATTAATCAACCCGTAGAAGGTCTAACTCTTAGTCCGAGACCTGAGGATCAGAACGCTTTTGGCAGTGCGGTTGATAACTACACTCCTTATAACGTAAGGGTCCAAAGGGGAAGATGGTGTTATTGGATAGTAGATTTTGTTTGGGTTAAGTATCCTGATAAAACAACTTTTTTTGTTTAAGATATGGCTGATTCTGAATTTCCAGATCCTCCAACGCCACCAGTTGGCGAGGAAGAAAGTGACCGCAGGTTTTTTGTAGACATGAGAGAAGGAGCTGTCCCTGTTGATGAGGCAGGACCATCTAACTTTACTGAAATAGTTCCTCTTGATGAGGAACCTATTACTGCGTCTCCCCCTGATGACCGATGGGATCCTAGCTCGGGAGAAGCAATGGGCTTTCCCTTGATGAAAGCCTGCATCATGGATGACATTAATGGGGAAACAGAATTTACTACTCAAATAGGAAGAATCTATTGGAGGCTTGACGATGACTTAGGAAGTGGTTCAGGGGGTTCTGGAGCACAAGCGTGTGATCCATGCAAAGGAGAAACAATAGGAGACAATTGTTTTGTTCCTCTAGATCCTCCTCATACTCATTAGCAATGATTGAGTTAGGGGATTTTTTTGAAAAGATCTATATTATCTCTCTTGAAAGAGGTGTTGAAAAACGCAAACGCTTATTGCGTCAACTCAATGAGATAGGGGTTTATAATGCTGAGATCTTTGATGCTGTTGATGGGGCGGAAGTTGGGGCTCCAGAATATTGGTCTTCAGGCGATGGCGGCTGGGGTTGCGTTTTGTCCCATGCAGATTTGGTCAGAAAGGCTATTAAGGAAGGCTTGTCTAATTACTTAGTATTTGAAGACGATGCTATTCTTGATCCTCGATTTGAAAGCTCATTTGACTCGTTTGCTCGAAATGTCCCTAAAAATTGGGACCAGCTCTACCTTGGCGGGCAACATATGCAAGACCCTTACGACCTTGGTAACGGGGTGTTTCGCGCTAGAAATATTAATCGGACTCATTGTTATGCTTTGGCGCGAAAAAACTTCTCTCAATTCCATAGCTGGATAATGGATCATTCCTGGCATGGTCGACATAGGCACAGACATATTGATCACCATTTAGGAGTCGCGCATAGTAAGCAGCTCTGGAATACCTATGCGCCTTATAGATGGCTTTCAGGGCAAGGAAGCGCGTATTCAGATATAGCCTATATTGACTTATTAGATCGGTGGTGGGACTACTCAGATGGGGACATCCATACATTTTTGCCATTTGTCATAATTGAAAATGACGGGTGTTTTGCCCATGTCCGAGGAAGACACAACCGGGGCCAAATTAAGAAAAGGAAAGGAGAGGTAGCTATGCATTTATGGCCAGGAAGTCCTCTTGCCCCGAATAATCTTTCTTCATTAGCTGAATATAGAGCTAGGAAGCTCTTAAGTATTATGCCCAGGACTCTTAATATTATAGCTAAAGGGGCGTATGAGCGACGACGTTTGCCTTGTATTTATGGGGCTCCCGATAGTATAGAAATGGTAAAGAGGTCTTGGGCGGGAGGAACAGTAAAGCTATCTCGACTAGGAAAAACGGGCGAGGAAATTAGAAGTCGATTGGAATACATGTGCGACTATCCATATAATGGCCTATTGAATATGGAAGCTCGGGCTAAACTCCCTACAGGGAACGGGGATTGCTCTTGAGTCAACGCAAATAACCCTGTAATTTAGGGAGGTGAGCCATAATCCTACTCGTCTCCAAATTAAAACGGCTGTTGAGAATGAATTGTCTCTCAATTTGGATATTGATGTGGCTCTTCAAGAGCTTGTCGATAGAGGCTATCAAGCTGGAGTTTTTCCTGAAAGCAGGGAGGAAATTACTTTGGATCTGTCAGATACTGCCATTAAAAGGACTTGGGACGGATACGATGTCATTGTATTTGATCCCGATGCTTACGACTCAATGCTTAAAGCTAGAGATAACAAGAAGCCTTATTCTGATAATAGTTGGGCTGTAGTAGATGTTGACGTAGAGCACCAGGTTCCAGGATCTTCTCAAGATCGTTTTGTCGATCACGGTATTAAGCAAACTGGTTCTGGTCCAGTTGAGCATAAAAGAATCTACCAGGTTCCTGAATTTCTTAAGGATTCAACTGATGTGATCAGGGCTTTGATGAGAAAGAAAGCACCCACTATTGCTTTAGATACTGACACTGTGCCCTTTAGAAGTGTTTATACTGCCAAGCTAGGGCTTATGGCGATTGGGTATGAGAATGAAGCCGATCCAAGAGCGCAAAATGCTTGGCAAATCTTTTACCAGGAAATGGGCCTTAATCAAAGAAGGTCTGATGGAGTTAAGGAAAGACACGTAAAACTAGATTTCGGCTTACGTCATAAGCCGACTAACTTTGGATAATCATGGCAACTGGTGATGACTATATGAGCGGCTTTGGCCGTAGTAGCAAAAAGGCTCAAACTTATGTCGATAAGGCAAAGGGTGGGGCGTCTATTTTGGATGAGGTAAACTTTGGAGGAGCCTCTGCATTTAGGAGAAAGGAAGAAGAGCGTGCTGAAATTAATCAGCAGAGGCATGAGAATAAGAGGAGACAAAGGGAAAACCGCATAATGTATAGAAAGGCGGTTCGCTCAGGCGATATCAGAGGTGCAGCAGCTGTTCATGAGAAAAGCCTGGGCTTTGGTGCAGCCCGTCGTCATGGGGATGATTTTGTTGCAGCGGGTCAGCAGGTTGAGCAACAGGAACTAGGGATTGAAAATGCTAATTTGCTAAGAGGTGAACCTAATGTCGATCAAGTTGGGTTGCAGGAGGATTTTGCAGATCTCGGAGTAGATATAACTACTGCTAAAGGAAAATCTAGAGCCCATCAGTTATTTAAAGATAACCCAATGGCGACTACTGCTCATGAGCGGAGGAAGCTTTTAAAGGAGCTGGCAAAAGATCCTGATTTTAAAGTCCCTAAGGCCAAAAGAGCTAGAGATCCATTTACTGGGGAGAAGAGCAATATATGGGACTTTGGCCAAGGTCCGGCTCCTGCGCGTGATGGTGAGATTGTTAAAGGAAAAGCTAAAGCGAAGGGCAAGGAGAAAGAAGAAGAGGAGGAAGAGGATGAAGTGGGTGACGAAGAAAAGACCGAGATGACATCCCATACTGGAGAGGGAGCGCCTACGAAAAAATCATCAGGAGTATCTGGAGCAGAAGGAGCAGAAGGAGCAGGAGGAACAAGAGGAACAAGAGAAGGTCTCAACATTGTAGGCGGGGTTGTAGGTGGAGATCTCTCTGAAGAAGAGTGGTCAAACCTAACCGATGAGCAACGTCAGACAGCCATAAGCGATGCAGTAGCGCCTACTCCTGAAGGAGAAGAAGGAGATCCTGGGGTTAAAGGAAAGCCTGAACCTGGCACTAAAGTAGACAAAGCGGACAAAAAGAAACAAAAGAAAGAAGCTAGGCAAGCAGCTAAAAGAGCTGCTGAAATAAGAGGAAAAGATTGGGGGCTTGGAACAACCGGAAGCGGAGAGTTCCGTCAGCCTTATAGGATGCCCAAGTTCAGGAAAGGCAAGGAACCAGACCACGCAACACAGCTCGAAGATCTTCTTGTTGAGCGTCGTGCTGGGGGACCAGTTCTGCGAGAGACCATTGCGGAAGAACAGAAAGAGAGGATTGCGGCTCTTAATAATCAGGCGTTTCGCCCATTTACTGCCGAGGCTTGGCAAACTCCGCGACAAGATGTTCGTCGGAGGCATGGCAATCTTAGAGAGCAGAATCAGTGGGCTGACGATCTCCGAAAGGGATCGCCTAAAGGGTTGAGTCAAGAATCTATGCCTGCTTTCTTGGCAGCTAGTGAAGAGGTTAAAAGGGCAACCCGTATGGGAATGATCGGAACTCGATATGCAGCCCAGTATCTTGCAGATCTTAGGCGTGTCTATGGTGACTATGATGCATATTCAAGAATCGACCTTGAGGTGCCGCCTCCAGAGCCACCTTCGGGCAGGGAAATAAGAGAAAATCCAAATGTCCTAAATGAATGGATCGGCGCTATTACAGCGATGACTGCAGAAGATGATGGCAGGGTCACTCGAAGAGAGATCGATAAAGCTGATAGGGCTAAAGCTGATGAAATGGCAGCGGAAAGAGCGAGGATTGACCAGGCGAAGAGTGACCGGGATGCAATGAGGGATCCTAGAGTCAGAGCAGAAGTTGAAAATTATCTTAAACGAGTCGGATTAGATTAATGAGCGAAGAAATATCCAGTCAGTTTACACATGCAGAGCAAGCTCTCAACGAGAGAATTGATAACTATGTATTTGCACCTAAGTTCAGTCCCGCAGTAGGAGCTAATATAGGACAATCATACGACCTGCTAAAAGAAGATCTTGAGTTTCAGTCTAGCTTGGGAAAGGTGCTGCAACAGCAGCAATCCATTATTAATGAGCAAGGCTCAAAACAAAGGCTTGCGGAAAAGGCTGTCCAAGATCAGAGGGACGCGGAAAATACTAATGCCGCAAATACCCAAATGATACGGTTAATGGGGAAGGGCATGTCCCAGGCAGAGGCGTTTCGTTCGGTAACAGAACAAAGACCGGAACTACTTCTTAATCCTCAATTTACTCAATCATACAACTTCTTCAAAACGGAATTTGAAGATGATGATGAAAAGAAAGTTCGTTTAAGGAAGGAGATTCTTGCCGATTATGGGCATGAGGAAAAACTTCATGAGGCTGAAGAGAAAAAGGCGAAAAGAACTTATGAGAAAGCGAAGTGGGATAAGAAAACAGAAGCAATGGAAGTGGGCATTGGAGAGGGATGGGAGGACACTATTTACGGGGCAAGGATGAAGGAGGAAGCCCGAAGGGATGCTATTGATAATTTCACTCTTGATGGCTCTTTATCGGGTAACTTTCAAAGCCAAAATGGCGGCTCACCAGGGGCCTCTACTAGAAGAACCGCTTCTGGAGCAGGCCAGGATCCAGCTACGTCTGAGTTTGGAGATCTTGATGATAATTTGAGCCCTCAGGAATCTGCTGAGCTTATGGGATACTTAGATCAACGAACTGGCATTCAAGTTGATGACCCTAATACTTTATTGAGAGGAGTTCAAAATGACTGGGAAGCTGGCTTTATTCAAACTCCCAGTTCTTGGACTGCTCTTTTGAATAAGACGGGGATTCCTGAAGAGACAATAATTGAGTCAATTCAAGTGCTTAGTAATAAAGCATTATATGATCAAGCTCGGCAGGAGTTTAATGATGGTGTTGTTGGGGATGCGACCACACAAATCAGGAATGCAAAGCAGATTATAAAAATGGGTGGCAATAGGTTTCTGCTTGATCACAAGGAAGCGTTGGCGGTTAAACGCGAAGCAGATAGACTCGAAGCAGTAAGGAAGGAAGCGGCTAAGAAGATGTCAGAAATAGTAGGAAGCGTTACCTGGAATGAAAAATTCGATGCCCTTGGTGATGACTTGTATCAAGGAGGCATGACCATGTTTGGACAAAAGGCGGTGCGTCAAGATCTACCTTGGAGTGGTAGCTGGACGCTTCAAGGGCTGGTCAATGAGAGCAGTCCCTCGGAGGGAATGGAAACAAAAACTATAAATGACCCTAAACATAGATCGAAAATGCATCACGCCCTGGAAGATGCTTGGAGCGATGGTGCTGAGTTGTTGACTGAATTGATAATGAAGATGGGACTTGAGTCTAAGAATTCCCATAGAGATATCATGCAAATGTATGAGCAGCGGTTAAGATATACTCCTGAGGCAATAACTGGATCAGGAGAGTGGAAAGGGATAAGCGCACACAGCCCCACTGGTTATGTTAACGCAATTAAGAACTTTATAGCAGAAGTGGCTACCGAGCTTCACAAGCCTAAAGGTGAACAAAGGTTCTTGGTGCCGTTGCGCCATAGGCTCAGCCCCGAGGCTTACGCTAAGCAAGGTATTCTGAATCAGGGTCTTAGTGTGGATAATCGAGGAGCTATTGTTGGTTTTGATAAGAATAAAAGTTATCGCTTCCCTGAAGAACTTCATAACCCTCAGTATGGATACATCTTTATGCAGCAACCGCCTACTGATCCTTTTGAGATGCCGGTCCAACTTACCGCACTGGAAGTAGATTTTCTTGAGATGCTTAAAACTGCGAACTTTACCAGAAACGACTTAAGGACTTGGGCTACTACTGGAGCAAATGAGAAGGAGGACATTGCCAACGACTTGCGTCGGCGGGCTGGGATTGCTGACAAGGATACCGATTATTCCCGTATAGGAACTACCCTAGGAATTAAAGAGAAAAGAAAGGTTATGGATTACCTAGTTAATCCTTTGGTGAAGCCAGGGGATCGTCCAACTGTGGATGACATTCCCGTTGCTTCACCCGTTACTGGGGCAGGAGGAGAACCAGGAGGAAGGACGCGAGAAGAGAGAGAAGCCGAGGCTCAAGCCCTGCTTGATGAAATGAATAGGAAGAAAGCAGCCTT
>Ga0310342_100000382_pt1 | contig 24434 bp, 32 predicted proteins | sample S15DNA20500_MG_FD_206155 | JGI IMG/M metagenome (GOLD analysis project Ga0310342, IMG submission 206155) | Marine microbial communities from station ALOHA, North Pacific Subtropical Gyre - S1503-DNA-20-500_MG | ecosystem: Environmental > Aquatic > Marine > Oceanic | place: Pacific Ocean: North...
GTACTGATTAAAACATTTCATTATCCTTTGCTCTTGTGTTAGAGCTTGAGCTTGCGATTTAGCAAGCTCATCTGGATTTTCGTTTATTGTGTTAAAGAATGTCAATTCCACCACCTCTCTGACCAACTGAACTCTACACCTAGCTTTTCTAGTTTACCAACACATCTTCTAGCCGCTGCTCTGACTTTACCGGCATACTGTGGGCTAACATCTTCAGATTTTCCATCCATAGTACTACCAGAAATGCAATCATCTAAAACAGCTTTTTGATAAACAGATAATTTATCTGGCAGTGTTTTCTTTTTGCATAAATCGTAGCTAATCTCTGAATGTGCAAAGCCGATTTCGTTTTCTGGGTAAACTTGTCGTTCGTGACCTTCCCACATTTCGGTAATAATTTTGTCAGTTTTGTTGTAGTTACCATATTTGGTAACCATTTCGTCTGTATAAAATTCACAGAGAACCTCAGATATACAATCTGAGGGTCTGTCCATAAGAATCTCAATTTCGAGATTTGTAAATTTAGTCATTAGTTTGTCCTGCTCTGTAGTTTTGTTTGATAAGTTGTCTGACAGCATTTTCCGCAGCTTCGATAGTTGGGAAAGTGTGTCTTGTTTCGTAGTAAGCTGGGCAACCAGCAGGGTCATAGACATCAAATCCAACACTGAATATTGATGTCATAATTGTGTAGCCTCTATATTTGTCAGACATTTAGTTTTCCTCCTTGTATTCTTGGTTAACTTCCCAAAGCTGTTTTATTGCAGTAGCAACAAGTACACCTTCTCCTTCTCCAAACATAAGAAGTTGGTTTAGAACATCTTTTATTGGGTTTGGTGCTGAGTTGTACATTGCTGCATAATCATTAGCAATTGTTTCAACCATGTTTTTTAGATCAATTTGTTCAAGCTCTTGATCGTGAGCCTCATGATCTGCTTGAGTCATGTAGTCAGTTTTGTTCATAAGAAGTCTGTTTTGTTTTGACATATTAATTATAATACAATTAATATTAATTGTAAACCAATTAAATTTGATGTAACATTCACAGTAACAACTTATTTGTATGAGACATTTAGTTACTGGTGGTGCTGGCTTTCTTGGGTCGCATTTAGTTGATTCATTAATAAAAGACAATCAAGAGGTCATTTGTCTTGATAATTTTCATACTGGCAAGAAAAGAAATGTTGCCCATCTGATTGGTCACAAGAACTTTGAACTGATTAGACATGATGTAATTGAGCCCATACTGCTAGAAGTTGACCGTATTTGGCATTTAGCTTGTCCAGCAAGTCCTGTTCAGTACCAAATAAATCCCATAAAAACCATAAAAACTAGCTTTTTTGGTACATATAATATGCTCGGATTAGCAAAAAGATCGGGAGCAAGAATACTTTTTACCAGTACTTCAGAGATTTATGGCGACCCACAAATCCACCCACAGCCAGAATATTATCTCGGCAATGTAAATACGATTGGACCTCGTGCCTGTTATGACGAGGGAAAAAGAATATCTGAAACATTGATGACTGATTATAAAAGAGTTAATAATGTACAGATTCGCATTGCTCGTATATTTAATACTTATGGTCCAAGAATGTTAAAAAATGATGGAAGGGTAGTTAGTAACTTTATTACACAGGCATTAGCCAACAAACCAATTACTGTTTATGGAACAGGTACACAAACTAGGTGCTTTTGTTATGTAGATGATATGATTGCTGGACTTAAAAAACTTATGGATTCTGATTGTTCAAAGCCGATAAATTTAGGCAACCCTGTAGAAATCACAGTTAATGAGTTGGCAATGCGTATATCAAATAAAATTAATTCTGCTTTACCCCATGTAAATTTACCATTGCCAGAAGATGACCCACAAAGAAGAAACCCAGACATAACATTGGCAAAAGAAACTTTAGATTGGTTGCCGACAGTTTCACTAGATGATGGACTTGATGAAACAATAGATTATTTTAAATCATTTAAAAAAATTACTTGGAATAAGGAGGCTGCATATTAATGGGAGCTTCAATATTCGAAATTGAGCATAACGGATTGTTTTATGAGTTTGAATTTGATAGTGACCATAAATGGACACATCACACAAAATGGCCTGATGGTCAGACATCATATTCATTGTTACAGGGAGCAGGGCAAACTTTAGAAAATGCCAAGAAAAGGTGTAAGGAACATATTATTGCTTGGTACGAAAATCCAGAAAGCTTTCATGTTGACGATAAATATGTCGACATGAATAATAAGTACATTAAAAAAATGCAAAAACGCAAGGAGGATTTAGGTACTGTGATTTCAACTGAATGTTCTTTATCAGAACTAAAACCATATAAAAACAATTCAAAAATTCATCCCGATAAACAAATTAAAAATATTGTTGCATCAATTAAGCAGTTTGGATTTACACAGCCTATTGTTTGTGATGAAGAAAAAACCATTCTTTCTGGTCATGGTAGATATGAAGCTGCCAAGCAGATGCAGATTGAAGAGGTGCCAATTCGAATTGTAGAAAATTTAACTGATGCACAAAAAAAAGCATATGTTATAGCTGATAATAAAATTGCAGAACAATCTGAATGGGATGAACAAAAGGTCTTAGATGAACTTGCAGAACTTGCAAACTTAGATGATCTACATCAGGATATTGTTGATATTTTAGATTACAATACTTTTTCTTTTTATACTGTCAGACAGATGGCTGTTGCAGATTTAAAGCCACATCCTAAAAACTACAAAGCCCATCCTGAAGATCAATTAGAACATTTAAAGCAATCTATTACAGATAATGGTATATATAGAAATGTGATTGTTGCTAAAGACAACACAATTCTTGCTGGTCATGGTGTAGTTAAGGCTGCACAGTCTTTAGGACTTACTTCAGTACCAGTATTAAAGTTGCAGCTTGAATCTGATAGTATTGAAGCTGTTAAATTACTTACAGCAGATAACGAGGTATCGCATTTAGGCGAGGTCGATGATCGTGCTTTATCCAATATTCTTAAAGAGATCATGGAAAAAAGTGATCTTTTAGGTACAGGCTATGATGAAATGATGTTGCAGAACTTGTTGTATGTAACAAGACCAGCATCAGAAATAAAAACTACAGATCATGCTGCTGAATGGATTGGTATGCCAGATTTCGAAATATCTGAGGAAGCAAAAAAGTTAATAATAAACTTTGAAACATATGATGACAAAAAAGTATTTTGCGAACAAAATAATTTTTTATTTAATGAAAAGCAAACTGAGTCACTTTGGTTTCCTGAGAAAGAACGAAGAGACATTACATCTGTTGGATTTGAGGTAGAAGATGAAGAAGCCTAAATATCCTGTATATGTAATATCAAAAGGCAGAGCAGATACTTGTCTGACAGCAAATTTTTTATTAAAAGATAAAGTTAACTTTAGATTAGTTATAGAACCACAAGAATATGACAAATATGCTAAACACTACGATTCGTCGATAATTATTACAACACCATTTAAAAATTTGGGATTGGGATCAATACCAGTTAGAAATTTTGTTTGGGAACATAGCAAATCAATAGGAGCAAAAAGACATTGGATAATGGATGATAATATACGCAGTATTCATAGAAAATATAAAAACACTCGTATCCGTGTTAATGGCAATATTGGTTTGAGATGTTGCGAAGATTTTACAGATAGATATACAAATATTGCTATTGCTGGTTTAAATTACGTTTCGTTTGCAATAAAAAGAACACAGCCACCATATCAACTTAATGCTCATGTTTATTCCACATTGTTAATTGATAATTCGTTAGACATAAGGTGGCGTGGTAGATATAACGAGGATACTGATTTATGTTTACAAGCTCTGTCACTTGGACTTTGTACTGTTAATTTTAATGCTTTTTTAATCGAAAAAATGCACACAATGACCATGAAAGGAGGTAATACAGACCAACTTTATAAAGGTGATGGCAGATTAACTATGGCAAGAAGTTTAGAAAAAATGTGGCCAAAAGTTGTAGAAACAACAAGAAAATTTCAAAGACCACAACATCATATACAAAATAATTGGCAAAAATTTGATACACAATTGATAAGAAGAAAAGATATAGATTGGGAAAATATACAAAAAACAGATAATTATGGATTACGATTAGTTCAATTGAAACAACCAAAAAGTGGTTCTAAAGAACTAAAAAGACTTTTTGAGAAATAAATGGCAAAAAGATCTACAAAAAAAGAAGTAGAGTGGCGAGTAAGAAAAGTTGCTGCTTTAAAAGCTCGTAATACTATGCGATCAGAAATTGTCGCATATGGTGTTAGAGAATGGGGGGTAAAACCTAGAGCCGTTGATAAGTATATAAGTGCTGCAAATGAAGTTATGGCAACAGATTGGGATGTTGACAGGAGACAATTTACTGCTGATGTTCTTTCTCAACTTAGTACATTGGCTCAAGATGCTAGAAGAAACAATCAGCCACATATAGCACTTGGCTGTATAAACACAATGGCAAAAGTTGCTCAATTGTTATGAGTATCATTGATCGAGAAGGCAGAATATTAGAATCTTCTACTGGTGCTAATTTATGTTGTGACGATATTATTGAAAGAATAAAAGCTGACCTTCATCCCGGCCAATTAGCTTTTGTTAGTGACCAAGATACACAAATCATTGGTCTTTCTGCTGGTTATGGTGCAGGCAAGACCAGAAGTTTATGTGCAAAAGCTGTACAGTTGGCTATTAATAATCAAGGTTTTACAGGTGCAGTTATGGAACCTACTGCACCATTAATAAGAGATATATGGCAAAACGATTTTGAAACTTTTTTAGAAGATTATGGAATCCCATATACACAAAGACAGTCTCCTCTTCCTGAATATTTACTGCACCTACCAGATGGAGATGCTCGCATACTGTGTAGAAGTTTCGAGAACTGGTCTAGAATTATTGGATTAAACCTTGCTTGGGTATTAGCAGACGAAATAGATACTGTTGCTCCATCTATTGCAGACAGAGCTTTTCCAAGAATACTAGCAAGATTACGTTCTGGAAATCAAAGACAGTTTGGTGTCGCATCAACACCTGAGGGTTTCAGATGGATGTGGAATACTTTTGGCAGTAACGAAGCACAAAAGAAAACAGATCGTAAGTTAATAAAAATGCGGACATATGATAACCCACATTTACCACAGGACTTTATTACAAGATTAGAAGAGAATTATGAAAAAGGATTACTACAAGCATATTTAAACGGAGAGTTTTGTAATATAACAACAGGACAGGTTTATGACCGCTTCAACCGATCTGTCCATGTCACTGATACGTTGCCAGATATAACCAACGAACCACTCAGAATCGGACTTGATTTTAACATTGGAAATATGAATGCAGTTATTGGTATTGCTATTGGTGACAAATTACTCGTGGTTGATGAAATAAAAGAATCACATGACACCGACTCAATTGCTCAAGAAATTAAAAGACGCTATCCAGAACAAAAAATCTATGTCTATCCTGATGCGTCAGGAGGAAACAGAAGCACAAACGCTTCGAAAACCGACATCCAAATACTAGAAAGTTATGGATTTATGAACCAATCACCAGCGGCTAACCCACCTGTAAGAGATAGAGTTAATTCAGTACAAAGATTACTTGAAAATGGAAAAGGTCAAGTTAGACTACAAATTCATTCAAGTGCAACTAAATTGATTGAGTGTCTTGAACTTCAAAGTTATACTGAAAAGGGTGAACCTGATAAAGATGCTGGTTACGATCACATGAATGATGCTTTAGGTTACATTACTTGGCGTCTGTTCAATCCATTACATATGGGTGCTGGTCGTAAAACAGGAATTAGGCTTTATTAAGATTATTTATTACACTAAAGAAAACATTGGAGCAAAATGTACTCAGGTTATAACTATTACAACAGAGAGACAAACTCACAAGGTAAAGAAATAAATGACCCGAATGCTATTTGGTTTCAACAAGAGCCTCATTGGATGCTGATAGAAGATTTGCTTGGTGGTACATATCAGATGAGGAAAAGACATAGACGATATTTACCACAAGAACCAAGAGAATTAGATGAATCATACGACAACAGACTTGCTAGGTCTGTTTGTCCACCGTTTTATTTGCGATTGGAAAGAATGTTAGCTGGTATGTTAACAAGAAAGCCTGTCAGATTAAACGATACAGCAGACTCAATCCGTGAACATTTGTTTGATGTCGATTTACAGGGTAATGATCTCAATGTTTGGACTTATGAGACTACGAGGAAGATGGTCAGATATGGTCATGTTGGAGTTTTAGTAGATGCTCCAACAAGTGGGCAAAGTGGCAGACCATATTGGGTTACTTATACACCAAGAGATATTTTAGGATACAGAACTGAAATGATAGATGGTGAAGTAAAACTAACACAATTACGTCTACAGGAAAAAGTATCAGTTCCTGATGGTCTTTATGGTGAAAAGATAATTGACCAAATAAGGTTATTGACCAGAGGTGGTTTTGAAATACATCAAAAAGGAAAAAATAATTTATTTACAAAAATAGATGAAGGAACTACAAGTCTGTCTGAAATACCTTTTTCTGTTGCATATGCAAACAGATTAAATTTACTGGAATCAAGACCACCAATGTCTGATATTGCAGAATTAAATTTAAAGGCATATCAAATACAATCTGATTTAGATAATCAGCTTCATATCTCTGCTGTACCAATGTTGGCATTTTATGGCTTTCCACAAAGCTCAGAAGAAGTAACTGCTGGACCCGGAGAAGCAATAGCCTTTCCTGCTGAAGGAAGAGCAGAATATATTGAGCCTGCTGGTAGAAGTTATGATGCTCAGTTTAAAAGACTTGATGTTTTGTCAAACCAAATAAATGAGTTAGGTCTTGCTGCTGTATTAGGACAAAAATTATCGGCAGAAACAGCAGAAGCAAAACGAATTGATAGATCGCAGGGCGATTCAACAATGATGGTTGTAGCACAACAGATGCAAGATATGATAGATAACTGCTTACAGTTTCATGGTCAATACATTAATGCTGAAGCTGGTAGTTGTTTTGTAAATAGGGACTTCTTATCACAGAGACTAGAGCCACAAGAAATACAGGCATTACTACAGCTTTATACTTCTGGTTCGATTACACAAGAAACATTACTGAAACAGTTACATGAGGGAGAAGTATTGGGAGATGAATTTGACATTGAAGAAGAAATTGAATCTACTCAAAGTGGTGGATTAGTCGAAATGGCACAACCAACAAAACCAGAGGCTGATGAAGAAAATGATTCTGAAGAAGAATAATGGCTCCACCAAATCAAGCAATACCAGAAGCATTATACAGAAATGCTTTAAATCTAAATAGGTTTAGTAATAGTGTTAGCAACGAATTAATTAATAGATATAACGATATTATTCTTGATATTTCATATCAACTTGCATCAATAGATGATGTTACAAGTCCGGGTACTGCATTACGTTTGCGAACCATCCTTGCACAATTACAGGAAAGTCTTGGAAGTTGGGCTATTGACAGTTCAAAAGTAACCATAAATCAATTACAAGGTTTAGTTGTTCTTGAAACAGATTTTATTCAAGAACAATTAAAAAAATTATTGCCTTCAAATGCTGCTAAACGATCTGTCAGGACTGTAGAGGTTAGTTCTAATTTTGCAAAAAGTGTTGTTACTACAGATCCAACTGAAATAAATGTTTTTACATTGCCAAGTGAATTACGTGCAACAGTTACAGGTATAGAGCCTAAATTTAATTTAACTGCGAGAGATGGTGCAGTCATTACACTTCCAAATGGTGCAACAGTACAAAAAACATTTAGAGGTTTGGCAAAACAACAATCAGATTTATTTACAAAAACAGTGCGAAATGGTTTGTTAATAGGAGAAACAACAGATCAAATATCAAGAAGATTAAGAGGAAAACTACAATTTAATCAAAAGGGGACTGTAAGACAAAAAATAGCTGCTGGTGGTGAAGCAACTCGTATTGCTAATAATCAAGTTCATACAATAGTAAGAACAAGTGTTAATCAGGTAGCAAATGCTGCATCAAGAAGTGTTTATGCTGCAAATAAAGATATAACAAAACAATATAAATATGTCGCAACGCTTGATAATAGAACATCATCAATCTGTGCTCGTTTGGATGGTCAGATATTTGAATATGGCAAAGGACCAACACCACCACAACATTTTAATTGTCGTTCTGTAATTGTTGCTGTAATTGATAACGAATTTTTAGATGAATTTGGTATAAGTCGTGATGATTTAGAAATAGGAACTCGACCATCAAAAACAGGACTAAAACAAATTGGTCAATTAGTTCCAGCTAATCAAACATATCCAGAATGGCTATCAAAACAGCCAATTGATTTGCAAGAAGAAGTGTTTGGGAAAAAACGTTCAGCATTGTTTCGTAAGCAAATAAGAAAAGGAAAAAGCCCGACACAAGTGTTTCGTCAGTTTGTTAGAGAAGATGGATCTGAATTAACATTAAAAGAATTAGAAAAATTTACAAAAAACAGTTAAACTTGTTTTAGTTGCTTTTAAAATTATGCCAATGGGGAAAGGAACCTATGGTTCAAAGGTAGGTAGACCACCTAAAAAGAAGAAAAAAGTAAAAAAAGGTGGTAAAAAATAATGGCAAAATCACTAGCAGAAAGATTGTCTGAAGCAAAACAGGCAGCACAAACCGGTAAACCAAAGAAAAATGCCAAGAAAGAAAAAGAAAAAAAGTAAAATACCAGAAAACTATCTGAAAGGGTCTAAAAACAGAAGTGCAAAAGCTGCTGAAATTAGACGTACCGCAGAAGCTTACAGAAAAGGTGAGTATATTGACATTAAAGCTGTTCAAAAATCTAGAGTAAATCAAGATGTCACAAAAAAAAAGAAGAAGTCCACTAAACGAAAAAACAAAAAAAGCACTAAGAGCTAAAGCTGAAGGCACAAGATTTACCTATGGTGAATTAGCTGCTGTTTATAGAAAAGGTCAAGGTGCTTATTTATCGAGTGGAAGTCGTAATGTCAGTATGCCTGCATGGTCAATGGCTCGTGTTAACAGTTATATGAGAGGTGGTCCAGCACGCAAAGTAGATAAAGATATTTATAATAAAACAAGGAAGAGACAGAAATGACTGTTAAACGTGGGAAAGAATCCTTTTCTGGTTTTAATAAACCAAAAAGGACTCCGAATCATCCAACAAAATCCCATGCAGTATTAGCAAAAGAAGGAGATAAAGTAAAATTAATTAGATTTGGACAGCAGGGTGTTTCTGGTGCTGGTAAAAATCCGCAAACAGAAAAAGGTAAAGCTAGACGTAAATCATTTCTTGCCCGTCATGCAAAAAATATTGCAAGAGGAAAAATGTCTGCAGCTTTTTGGGCAGCAAAAGTAAAATGGTGATATAAATAATATAATACATTTAGTTTACGACTAATTTATGTCTGAAGAAAACAAAGAAGTGGTTACGCCACCAGAAAACAATGCAGAACTTGAGCAACTTAAGGAATCTGTAAAAAAACTCGAAGCAAAAAACTATGAGCTTATTGGTAAATTAAAAAATCAAAAACCTGTTTCAGATAAATCTTTACCAGAAGATTATGAAGAGTTACTTGCTTTTAAGCAAAAGCATGAACGTGAACAGTTGGAAAGTGAAGGTAAATACACAGAGGCAACACAAAAACTAGAACAACAGTATCGTGATAAATCTGCAGAGGACAAAGAACGAATACAAAAGTTAGAAGCTAGAAATCGTGAGCTTGAACTTATTGCACCAGCAATGCAGGCCTTATCTGAGGTAACACATGACCCTGAGTTAGTTCTAAATAATTTAGTTCCGAAAGATCAAATACAAATTAAAGAAGGCGTACCTGTTGTTGTTGATGGCTATGAACAGTTACCTGTTCAAGAGTATGTAAAAAACAAACTTGAAAAAGAAAAGCCATATTTGTTAAAAAATAAATTACCATCTGGAGGTGGTGCACCCATTTCAAGACCATCTTCAGATAATTTTTCAGAAGATATGTTGAAACCATTTCTAAAAAATAGTGAAGATATTACTGAACAGGGTCGTATTTTTAAAACATATGGTAAGGAAACTTGGCAAAAGTTGAGAGATATTGCTAAAACACGTTAATATGTAAATATTAGGCAAGGCTACGCTAAGTCAAATAGGGTTACGCCCACATCCGTTAATTTTTTATTCTTGAACACATGGCAGTTCTCAGGAGTGATATTATCGTTCCAGAGGTATTTACGCCTTATGTCATTGAGCAAACTACTGCTAGAGATTCATTTCTTGCAAGCGGTGTGGTTGCACCTATGGCTGAGCTAAATGCTACTGAGGGTGGTGATTTCGTAAATGTGCCGTTTTTCTCGGCAAACCTTTCAGGTGATTTTGAGGTTTTATCAGATTCATCTTCTTTAACACCCGGCAAAATCTCAACTGACAAACAAGTTGGTGTTATTTTACATAGGGGTCGTGCATTTGAATCAAGAGATTTAGCTTCATTGGCTGCAGGCTCTGATCCAATGGCAGCAATCGGTCAAAAGATCGGTTCTTACATTGCTAACCAAAGACAAAAAGATTTACTTGCTTGTCTTGATGGTGTATTTGGTTCTGTTAACTCAACAGATTCTAATGCAGCATTTTTTGGTCTAACTATTGATGGCGGGTCAAGTGATACTCCTACAGGATTATCTCCAAGACACGTTGCTAAAGCTAGATCAATCCTTGGAGATCAAGGAGACAAGTTAACTGCTGTTTGTATGCACAGCAAAGTTTACTACGATCTCGTTGAGAGAAAAATGGTTGACTATGTTCTTGCATCAGATGGTAATGGTGGTTCTGCAACTGCTTCTGGTGGTTCTATCTCAGGTGCATATGGTGGAGACAATACAGTTCCAACATATTGCGGACTAAGAGTAATCGTTTCAGATGACGTTTCTACCGCAGGGTCAGGCTCATCAACTGAATACAGTACATATTTCTTTACTGCTGGTGCAGTAGCTAGTGGAGAGCAGGCTGGTCTAACAACTGAAACAGACAGAGATATTCTGGCTAAATCAGATGCTATGGCTATCGACTTGCATTACACATATCACCCTGTTGGTTCAAAATGGGCAGTAACAACAACAAACCCAAATAGAACTCAACTTGCAACTGTAGGCAACTGGTCGAAGGTCTACGAGACAAAGAACATTGGTATCGTAAGAGCCACTAATGTTTCTACTCAAGACTAGAGGTAATTAAATCATGCCAAGTTTATTTGAAGTTAGTGCTGGTAAATTAGCTGGACCAACTACTGGTGGTACAGTTACCCAAGCAACAAACAAATCTACAGGTGTAACTCTTAATACTGAGAGTGGACAAATTACTATGAACAATGCACAGCTAAATGCTGGTGTTGAAGTAACATTTACAGTAACAAACGATAAAATCGCTGCTACTGATTGTGTTGTAGTAAATCATGGTACTGGTGGAACTGCTGGTTCATACTTAGTAGGAGTTAGCGAAATTGCTGCTGGCTCTTTTAAAGTAACTGTAACCAATGCTTCTGCTGGTAACTTAAGTGAAGCAATTGTAATTAACTTTGTTGCATTAAAAGGTGCATCTAGTTAATGGGAATCTTCGCTTTCAGACGAATGAGAGAACAGGAGGCTACTAAATCAGTAGCCCCTGAACCTCTTAAAAAAACAAAACGTAAGCCTAAATTAAAACAAAATGGCAATAACGATAGACGCAACAGTGGGGGGAGCATCAGCGAACAGTTACATAACACTGTCTGATGCAAACGCAATTGTAGAAGGATTAGTTCTTGATGATGATGTTTCAGTATGGGATAGTTCAAATACTGACAACAAAAACAGAGCTTTATATACTGCGGCAGTTAGAGTTGACCGAGAAAGATTTTTAGGTGCAAAAGTAACTAATACCCAAGCATTACAATGGCCTCGAACAGGAGTAAGGAAACCTGATACTTATATCAATACCTATGCAACAGGCTTTCCTTTTCGAATAACAACTGATTATTTTACAGATACAGAAGTTCCAGAACAAGTAAAAAAAGCACAAGTAATTCTTGCAGTTTATTTGAATAATAATAGGAATGGGTTAGGATTAAGTGGCTTAGAGGATTACAAAAATGTAAAAATTGGTAACCTAGAAGCAACACCGAATTTTTATGGTTCGGTTGGTGCTGATAGAGTACCACCACTATTTGAACGTTACTTTACTGGGTTACGTCATAGTGGACCCGGCAACGTCGCAATTAAAAGGAGTTAACAATGACCTATTATCCAGCCGCCAAAATTATCAATGATACTGCTGCACATACAGGCAGATTTGGTTGTATAAAGGCACTTCAAGATTCAGTTATCAACACACTTGTAGCTGAAAACATTACTGGTGATTTAACAAGTTTACAGTTTAAATCTAATACTGCTATTGAAGGTGTTATTACAAGTGTCAAATTAGACAGTGGAACTGTTATAGCTTATTTACTATGAGTCTTGCTAATGCTTTAAAAAAAGCTGCATCAAAAACACTCAGTAAATTGGGTGGTAATGTAACTATTAGAAAAGTAACTGCTGGTTCATACAATACAACAACTGGTGAAATTTCAGAAACAACTGCTGACACAACAATTAAAGGTGTTTTAGAAAATGTAACACGATCACAAGTAAATGATTTAATTGAACAACAAGATAAAATTTTAACAATATCTGCTAATGATTTAGATTATGTTCCAACTACAAAAGATAGAGTAGTAATTAGTAGTGTTGAATTTAAAATTATAGCTGTTACTACAAATGAACAAAATAATACACCTATTAGTTTTGAAATTATATTGAGGTAATTATGGCTAGAGAAATAAGACTTTCTGGAATAGGAGATCATTTCAAAGGAAAAGTAGAAACAACAGTTCGTAAGGCTACTTTTATATGGAAAGAAAAAGTTGTTAAAGCTACACCTCGTGATACCGGTAATTTAGCTAGATCATGGGACACAGATATTGAACCATTTGTTGGTGAAATTTTTACAAATGTGGAATATGCTGAACCAGTTTGTTATGGAACTAATTTGCCACCTAGTTGGAAAGGACAATTTAGAACATCTCCAAAAAATAATACAATAAAAGGCTTTCCAGAATTAATTGCTAAACAGATAGAAAGTGTGATTAAAGATGAATTTAGGAGATCATAATGGCCGCAGTTGATTTAAATACAGTCAGATCAACCATTGAAGGAAGGCTTGCAACAGAACTAGCATCAAGCCCTGCTATTCCTATTGTATTTAATAATATGTCTTTTGATTCAACTACAGAAGATACATTTGTTCAATGTCAAACAAGTTTTGGAACAGGCAGATATTTAGGTAATGGTGTAAATATTGTAGTCGGATTAGTTGTCATTAATATATTTACTGAAGAAGGTATTGGCTCTGGTGCAAACTTTACAATTGGCAAAAGAGTCCGAGACTTATACAATAAAGTGACAGTATCAGATGTTATTTTTGATTCACCTATTGGACCTGAGGTTCTTTCATCAAGTCCAGAAGGTAAATTTCAAACGCAATTAAGAATTACATTTGAAATATTTGAGGAACTTTAATTATGGCAAAACTTGAAATCACTGAAGATATGTTAGATGCAATTGAACATATAAAGGGAAGAAGAGAATCACAGTACTGGGATCCTGAATGTAGAAAATATTATGAGGCACAACAAAATAAAAAAAAAGAAGCTAAAAAAACAAAAAAAGGTTAATATAAAATAAATACTTCTTTTTGTTATGGCTGTAAAAGGTGATGTTGGAAAAATTATGTTCCACAATGCTGCTGGTACTGAAGCAGACGTAAGTGATCTTAGGTCTTGGAACTTATCAGTTTCCAAAGATACTATGGAAACCACAAAAATGGGTGATACTTCCAAAACTTTTGTCGGTGGACTTATTTCAGGAGAAGGTTCTGCAACTTTACTTTACAATCCATCTGGAAACTCAGATTATCAAGCATTTATAGATGATGCTTTAGTTACTGGAGATCAAGCTGACGCATTATTTGAACTATTCCCAGATTCAGCACAATCTGCCAAAAAGATTGGATTTTCTGGCATAGTAACTAATGCAGAATATGGTGCAACACTTGGGGAAATTCAAGAAGTCAACATCACATTCATTACAAGTGGTGCCATTACATCAGCCATATAGTATATTAGGGTAATACAATTAAAACCCTATGGCAAAAAGAAATGTAGACCTTATTACTGAAGCATTTAGCGAAGTAATGGGTAAAAGAAGAAAGTATGTACTCAATAAACCTGATGGATCAATTTTAAAAGAATTATATTTTCCACCATTAACTAGACATGACAGAATACAGGCACAAATTTCATCTGGAACAGATGAGGCTTTAGTAATATCAACAAGATTATTATGTCAACTAGCAGAGAATGAAGATGGTTCAAAAGCATTTGCTTCTGCTGATGCTGAAAATTTAAAAAGGTTTTTACCAGAACAAGTTTTAAATGAATTAGAAATATTTATGATGGGAATAAATGCAGATTTTGATTCAGCAAAAAACGAATCAAGCGAGATAACTGGCTAAATTTCGAGTTTTTTCTCGCAACACAACTTGGAAAAACATTAAGTGAATTAAGAAAGTCTTTAACAGATGAAGAACTTTTACATTGGGCTGCATATTACACATTAAAGAATGAAAGGGAAAAGCAAGAAATGAATCGTCAAAGACATAAAACAGGCTAAGATATAATAAAGATATTTGTTTTTGTGGCACAATCTACGGTCAGATTAATAGTTGATGCTCAAAATGCAATTAGACCTTTGCAGCGCACTGACCAGATCACAAGAAATTTAAGTAGAAATACAGACAAATTAAAAGGCAGATTAGATAAAGCAAACAGATCATTTCATTCAGTTGGTAGAGGGGCAAAAACGGCCAGTGCTGGTGTAAATACATTAGTCGCTTCACTTAGACCACTTTTAACTGCTCTAGCACTTATTGGTACTGCTAGATTTATATTTGTAAAAACTGCTGAACTACAAACTCAAAGAGTTGCTTTAGTTCAATTAACTGGTTCTGTTGAAAAAACAAATAAAATTATTAAAGAATTACAAGCGTTTGGTAATGTTACACCATTTACCAGTAGTGAATTAATAACACAAGCTAAGAGATTAAAAGCATTTGGATTTGAAACTGAAAATTTAGTTGATATGGTGAAAAGGCTTTCAGATGTTGCTGGTGCCACAGGAGCTGATTTAAGTGGGATATCAACCGCATTTGGTCAAATATTTGCTAAAGGCAAACTACAAAGAGAGGAAGAATTACAACTTTTAGAAAGAGGAGTAGATATTACAAGTGAACTAAAAAGAATAACTGGTAAGAGTGGTGAAGATTTTGAAAGCATGATGAGAAAAGGACAAATAAGTTCTGAAATGGTACTACAGGCATTAAAAAATCTTACGAATGAGGGAGGTGTATTTTTTGGAGGAGCAACAAAACAATCACAAACCTTAAATGGTCAAATATCTACATTGGTTGACAATGTAGAAACACTTGCAAGAACTATTGGAGATGCTTTGGAACCATCTTTAATGGCAGTTTTAAAAATAGCAAATAAAACATTGTCAGCAATAAATAGATTATTGTCGAGTGATTTTCAAAGACAAATAAGTGGATTTAGATTAAATCTTATAACCCCCGGTGGACTTAAAAGTGATTTAGAAAAAATAGAAAACTTTACAAAAAATATACAACCACTTGGTCTTGATACTGAGGCTATTGATCTTCGTATAAGTCAATTACAGGGAACCTCCGAACAAATAAAAAAAATTACAAACAAAATAAATAAAGGTGGAGTATTAAATAGACCATTTTTTACAACAAAGGAAGAGGAAACACAAGTTTTAGAAACACAAGAAGCTATAACACAAAAAATAAATGAATTAACTGAACGAAAAAATCAATTATTAACTGTAACAAGTGAAAAAACTACAGATATAAGTAATGGGTTAAAAAATAATAAAACTGATGCTGATAAATTGGCTGAATCCTTCGGTAAAATCGGAGATACAATTGCTACTGGAATTTCTGATGCTTTAGTAGATGCTATTAATGGCACTAAGACTTTAGGTGAATCATTAAGAAATATTGTTAATGAATTAGCAACTTCATTTTTAAGACTTGGGATTAATTCAATGTTAAAGAGTACAGGTTCCAAATTATTTGCTAATTTGCCCGGATTTGCAAATGGTGGTAGACCACCAGTAAATAAACCATCTATTGTTGGAGAAAGAGGACCAGAGGTCTTTGTTCCATCTATTGCTGGCAATATTATTGCAAACGATAAACTTGGAGGATCAACAAATAATGTTGTTGTTAATGTTGACGCATCTGGTTCATCTATAGAAAGTGATGCTGCAAGTAGTGAACAATTAGGTAGATTAATAGGAGCAGCAATACAATCAGAACTAATTAAAGAAAAAAGACCCGGAGGTTTATTAAGTTAATGGCTACTTTCCCATCAATTCAACCTGTTTACAATGCACGAAAAACTACAACACCAAAAATTAATCTAACTCAGTTTGGTGATGGTTATCAACATAGAATTAAATTTGGACTTAATACAATTCCATATCAATGGACATTAACTTTTGATGTAAGCGAATCAGATTCAGATACTATAGAGTCATTTCTTGAAGCAAGAGCATTAGATTGTGAGTCTTTTGATTGGCAACCTCCGGGCAGTGGTGCTGCATATAAATGGATTTGTCTAAAATGGACAAAAACAATTCCATATGTAAATAGAGCCGAATTAGTTATGACATTTCAGCAAGTATTTGAGCCATAATGACAAGTCCTGTATCAGAACTTCAAAAAATTAATCCAAGTAGTATTATTGAGCTTTTTCAACTTGAGCTTGTAACTGCAATACATGGACAAAATACAAAATTTTATTATCACAATGGTGTAAATACAAATGAAGGTGGAAATGTAATTTTTAATAATATTGAATATATTAAGATGCCTATTGAAGCAACTGGTTTTGATTTTACTTCAAAACAGTTACCAAGACCTAGATTAAAAATATCAAATGTTTTAGGAACATTTACAACTTTAATATTAACTTTGCCACAAGGTTTGGAAGGAGCAATAGTAAGACGTATTAGAACTTTAAGTAGATATATTGACAATACAAATTTTGTTGGTGGTGATATTTTATTAGAAAACGGAAGTTTTTTAATACAAGAAAATGGTGGTCTTATTGATATGGAAGCAGGCGTAAATCCATTTGGTACACCTGACCCAACAGCTACTTTTGACGAACAGGTTTTTTCTATTGACAGAAAAATTGCAGAAAACAGGAATGGAATTGAATTTGAATTGGGTGCTGGTTTTGACTTAGATGGTGTACGTTTACCAAAACGTCAGGTCTTACCTGATGATTTTCCGGGTGTTGGTTCGTTTTTTGCATGACTTGGAAAGATAAAGCATTAGAACACGCAATAAAAGAACAGCCAAGAGAATCTTGTGGCCTTGTTGTAGTTAAAAAAGGTAAGGAAATTTATTGTCCATGTAAAAATTTAGCTTACGACCCTTCAGATCAATTTATTATTGATGCAAATGATTGGGTCAGGATTGAAGATAATGAAGGAGAAATAGTTGCTGTTGTACATAGTCACCCAACTACAAGTGCAAAACCAAGTGAAGCTGATAGAGTTGCCTGTGAAAAATCAAATCTGAAATGGTGGATTGTTCAACCTCAATTAAAAGATTGGCAGTATTGCGAACCATGTGGATATAAAGCACCACTAATTGGCAGACAATGGGTGTGGGGTGTTACTGATTGTTGGAGTTTATGCAGAGATTGGTATAAAGAAGAATTAGGAATAGAACTTATTGATTGGGTAAGACCAAACAATCCAGATGATTTTGTAAGGAATCCTATGTTTGTTGACTGTTTTGCAAAAACAGGATTCAGAGAATTATTACCAACAGAGGATTTACAGTATGGAGATTTATTATTAATGTCAATAAGTAGTAGCGGATTAAATCATATTGGTGTTTACTTAGGACAGCAAACAGTTTTGCATCATTTACAAAATAGATTATCTAGTCGTGATCTATTAGATGAATGGTTGCTAAAATGTACAGGTAAGAGGATTCGTTATGTTAAGAAAAATTAAGGTATACGGAGAACTTGCAAAGTTTTTAGGTCAAAAAACCTTTGAAGCAGAGGTTAAAAATGTAGCACAAGCAGTTAGATTCTTAGTTGTTAACTTTCCTGAGTTAGAAAAACATATGGGAGATAGGTATTACAAAGTATTAGTTGGAAGTTGGGAAATAAATAAAGATGAAATACATTATCCCAATAGTCAAGAAGATATAAAAATTGTCCCTGTAATTGGTGGAGAGGGTGGAAGAGGTACAAGAGCATTAATTATTGGTGCAGTTTTAATTGGAGCAGCAATTCTTGCCCCCGGCGCAGGAATGGTTGGACTACAATTTGCTGGTACTGGTGGAGCAGCCGCAAGCCCATTTATGGCGGCTGTTGGGAATATTGGTATTGCTTTGGCTTTAACAGGACTTTCTCAAATGCTTACACCTGTAGAAAGTATAAAAGAGGAAGAACAAGACCCAAGAAAGTCTTTTAGTTTTAGTGGTATTGTAAATACATCTCGTGCTGGTGTTCCAGTACCTGTTATTTATGGAGAAACAATGGTAGGTTCTATTGTTATTTCAGCTAACATAGAAAACGAACAGGTAGAAGTATGAAGATAATCGGGTCAGGCGGTGGTGGAAAAGGCGGTGGAGGTGGTGGAGGTACACCACATGAGGACAAAGATAATCTTGACTCAAAATCTTTTGCAAGAGTTCTTGATTTAATTGGTGAAGGAGAAATTAGTGGTCTTGTTGATGGCGCAAAGTCAATATTTTTTAATAACACACCTTTACAAGCTGCAGATGGTTCTTTCAATTTTAAAGATGTTACATTTGAAGTAAGAACTGGAACATCTAGTCAGACTGTTATACCAGTAACAAGAAATGTTGCTGTCACAAAAGGAGTGGCACAGGCTGGTACACCAATCCCACAAGGAAGTGCTGGAAGAGTTATTCAGATAACTGATTCAGATGTTGATGCAGTTTCGCTTCAAATTACAATACCAGCATTACAAGAATTTAGTGATAAAGGAGATATTTTTGGGACAAGCGTACAAATTGCAATTCTAGTTCAATATAGTGGTGGTGGTTATCAGACTGTATTATCTGGTAATGATGCAAAAATATCAGGCAGAACACCAGACCCATATACAAGAGATTATTTAGTAAATCTAAGTGGAGCTTTTCCTGTTAATATAAAAGTTCAAAGAATAACCGCAGATAGTTCATCATCAAAATTACAGAATGATATTCAATTCAACAGTTATGTTGAAATTAAATATGACAAAAGAAGTTATCCAAATAGTGCTTTAATCGGTTTAAAAGTAGATGCAGAACAGTTTTCATCAATTCCAAACCGAAAATATTTAGTAAAAGGTATAAAAGTAAAAATTCCACATAATGCAACTGTTCGTGCTGATGGCAGTTTGGAATACACAGGAACATTTAATGGAACTTTAGGGGCTGCACAATATACAAATGACCCTGCTTGGTGTTTATATGATCTTTTGACATCATCAAGATATGGATTAGGAGATCATTTAAATGAAAGTGGAATTGATAAATTTAGTTTTTATGCTGCTTCAGTGTATTGCTCACAACAGGTAGATGATGGAACAGGTACTGGTGCAACAGAACCACGTTTCTCATGTAATGTATTAATTAATAATCAGCAAGAAGCATATAACGTAGTAAATCAAATGTGTTCTGTTTTCAGAGCTATGCCATATTATGAAACTGGAAGTTTAACAATTACACAAGACTCACCAAAAGATGCAAGCTATTTGTTTACGCTTGCAAATGTAATGCCACCCGGATTTACATATTCAAATTCAAGTCAAAGACAAAGACCAACTGTTGTAGTTGCCAAATACTTAGATTTAGATTTAAGGGACATTAATTATGTAGAACAATTTGATACTGCTAACCAATCAAGATATGGAACTGTAATTAAAAATATAAATGCTTTTGCTTGTACTTCAAGAGGTCAAGCATCTCGCTTAGCAAAATGGTTGCTGTATATGAGTAACGTAGAACGTGAGGTTGTATCTTTTAAAACTTCTATTGATGCTGGTGCTGTTGTCAGACCCGGCCAAATTATAGAGATTGCTGATCCTGTCAGAAGTGGAGAAAGAAGAGGTGGGCGTATCGTATCTGCAACTACTAATTCTGTTACTGTTGATGATGCGACTGGATTGACTGCAGAAGCTGGTGCAACATTAAGTTGTGTTTTGCCTGATGGAACAGCAGAACAGGTTACAGTATCAGGACTCACCAATAAAGTTTTCAGTTTAGGTCAGCATTTTTCTGCTGCACCTAATCCTAACAGTATATGGATATATGAGACAAATAGTATTCTTACAACTACATGGAGGGTTTTAGAAGTTATAGAAGAAGATAGAACAAACTATAGTATTACGGCAAGTGAATATAATTCTGGAAAATATAATCATATTGAAAGTGGTATTGCACTGCCAGTTCGTGATGTAACAAATTTAGATATACCACCAAGTCCACCTACAAATGTAAGTGCGACAGAAGTTATTTATGAGAATACTGGTATTGCAAGAGTTAAGATTGTTGTTAGTTGGACAAGCACTTCTGATACACATTACATTCGTTATAGATTACAGAATGGAAACTTTATCTCAAGAACTGTCGATAATTCAAAAAGTTATGAAATTTTAGATACTATTGCTGGTAATTATCAAATTGAGGTTTACAGCGTTAGTTCATCTGGTTTACGATCTTCAACTTTTAATACTCCACAAAGTCCGTTTTTTGTAGCTAATGGAAAGACTGCACCACCACAAAATGTTAGCGGTGTAAGTTTACTTCCAATTGATGAAACAAGTGCAATTTTAAGTTGGAATCGTGCAACAGAACTTGATGTATTGTTGGGAGGTAAAACATTAATAAGACATTCTAGTAAAACAACAGGAGCGCAATGGAAAGATAGTCAAAATATAGTTGTAGCGGCTGCTGGTAACCAAACACAAAAAATTGTTCCTTTGCTTGCTGGAACATATTTAATTAAATTTGAAGATGATGGAGGCAGAGAAAGTCCGGCTCCCGGCTCGCAAGATTCTGATTGGAATAATACTAGAGTAACAACTAATCTTCCAGCACCAACTGAAAGATTACAAGTAGGAAGTATAGATGAACATACAGCAAACTTTACAGGTAATAAACCTAATAATAAAACTGTATATGACTCTTCATTAGATGCCTTAAAATTAGCTATTACAAATAATGCAGTAAATACATCAGGAGAGTATGAATTTGCTAATTCAATAGATTTAGGTCAACCATATGATGTGAATTTAAGAAAAGTTCTTGAAGCATCTAGTTTTAACTTAAATAATTTATGGGACGATAGAGTTGATTTAATAGATGATTGGGGATATATAGATCAAGTTGGTGGCGTTACTGAAGCCACAAAATGTAATGCTGCAGTATATGTTAGTTCTACAAATGATGACCCTGCTTCAGGTTCAGCAACATTCAGCGATTATAAAGAATTTAGTAATGTACTTATAACTGGTCGGGGTTTTAAATTTAAAGCATTATTAACAAGTAATGACACTAACCAAAATATAGCTGTTACAAAGTTAGGAGCTACACTAGAATTACAAGGAAGAACAGAATCCATTTCGACCCCAGTTACAACTGGTTCGCAACAGTATTCAGTTTCTTTTACTAATGCGTTTAAGCAAACACCAACTGTAGTAGTGACTCCAACAAATCAACAATCTGGTGATTTCCATGAACTTGCTAATATAAGTAGGACAGGATTTCAAGTTACTTTTAAAAATGGTAGTTCAGCAGTTGCAAGATCATTTGTTTGGGCAGCATCAGGTTTTGGTAAGGAGGTGACGTAATGAGTAATGCCTCAGATTATAATTTAGCTAATCAAGTCGGTTCTACTTTTAGAACCGAATTAAATAATATTTTAGGAGATATTCAGACTACAAATAGTGGGTCATCTACACCTACAACAAATGCTATAGGTAAATTATTTGTAAATACTTCAAATAATACTTTAAATATTTGTACAAATGCTAGTAATCCTACATACTTATTGCTTGGCAAAACAGATGTAGAAAATATGGGTCATGCAACAACTGTCGACCCAGACTTTACAGGGACAATTGATTCTGCTGGTGATATTGTAATGGCAGGCAATGGAGCTTTAAAACTTCCAACAGGAACCTCAAGTAATAGGCCAACAGCCGCAACAGGACAAATAAGATTTAACACTCAAACAGTAGAGTTTGAAGGGTACAATGGTACAGCTTGGGGAGGTTTAGCTTCAGGTGTTCCTGTTGGTACAATTCTTGCACACGCATCAAACACACCTCCATCTGGTTTTTTAGAATGTAATGGTTCAAATATAAGTAGATCAACATATGCAACATTATTTTCTACTATATCAACAACTTTTGGAGTTGGTGATGGTTCATCAACATTTGCTTTGCCAGATTTAAGGGGACAATTTATAAGAGGTTGGGCTAATACAGGAAGTACTGATGCTAGTAGAGTTTTCGGTTCAACGCAAACAGACCAAAATAAAAATCATACTCATACAACAGATTCAACAAGTTTAACTGGTACTGTTACACATTTATCAGGCTCTCTTGCAAATAATCCCGGAAGTGCTACTGGTGTTTTTTCTGTACCATCATCACAAAGTGCAGTTGGTGCAAGAAGCAGTGGCTCAGCAACTGCGGCTAATTTAAGTATTGATGCAAGTCACTCACATACTGTTTCAAGTAGTGGTGGTGGAACTGAAGCAAGACCAACAAATATTGCTTTAATGTACATAATCAAATTTTAATTATGACAAATCAAAAGATAAGTCAATTTACAGAATTAACAGCACCAGCAAGTACAGATGTCTTGCCTATTATTGATGCAAGTGATACAACCAATAAAAAAATAAGTTATGCAAATTTATTAAGTAAAGCACCAGACGGATCTACTTCTGCTCCCGCATTTAGTTTTAACTCTGACCCAAATACAGGTATCAGTGGTGGTTCAGATACACTTACTTTCAGCACTGGTGGAACTGGCAGAATGTCTATCAGTTCTGCTGGTCTTGTAAATATTGTTGGAGACTTGACAGTTGGAGGGACAACAACAACTATAAATACTGCAACACTAGATGTAGAAGATAAAAATATTACTCTTGGAAAAGTATCAACTCCAACTGATACAACTGCTGATGGTGGTGGATTAACTTTAAAAGGTGCAACCGACAAAACTTTTAATTGGGTAAATTCAACTGATTCATGGACAAGTAGTGAACATTTATCTGTCTCTGGCCAAAAAGAAGTTAGATATTTAGATGCTGATTCTTCTAATTATGTTGGTTTTAAATCACCAGCAACAGTCTCATCAAATGTAGTTTGGACATTACCAAGTGCTGATACATCTGTAAGTGGATATGTTTTGTCTAGTAATGCTTCAGGAGTATTATCATGGGTGGCTCCGGGTCAAAGTGCTAGTCCCGATTTTACTGGTACATTAACTCTTACTGATGATGGAAATATTAGAGGTTTTGCCTCTACTCAGGCCACATATACTGGGTCTGTTAAAACTTTTACTGTTACTGTGGCAACTAAAACTGCAGCACATAGATATAACGGAAGTGGCTCAAGTAATGGATATGTTATTGATGGCAAAGAAGCACCATTCTTAACTTTAACTCCGGGCAGAACATATAAATTCGACCAATCACATTCAAGTAATTCTGGACACCCACTTCGTTTTTACCTTGAGTCAAATAAAACTACATCACATACAACAAATGTAACTGTAAACGGAACAGCAGGGCAAAGTGGAGCTTACGTTCAGATTTTAATTGAAGATACCACACCAATGGTTCTGCATTATCAATGTTCATCACATCAGTTAATGGGTAATTCAATTCAAACTAACTCAGCAACTGCTACAGGAACTTTATTATCAAGCTTAACTGTTTCTGGAAACTTTAGTGTTAGTGGAAATATTTTAATGACAGGAACAGGTGCAATTGATGTTGCTGCTGGCACTACAGCAGATAGACCCGGCTCTGCAAGTGCTGGTATGTTTAGATTTAATACAACCACCTCAGGTTTTGAAGGATATGACGGAAGTTCTTGGGGAGAAATTGGTGGAGGAAGTGCAAGTTCAGTAACTGTAGCTGATGAAAGCACAGATACCACTTGTTTTCCATTATTTACTACTGGTGCAACTG
>Ga0310342_100000383_pt1 | contig 24432 bp, 22 predicted proteins | sample S15DNA20500_MG_FD_206155 | JGI IMG/M metagenome (GOLD analysis project Ga0310342, IMG submission 206155) | Marine microbial communities from station ALOHA, North Pacific Subtropical Gyre - S1503-DNA-20-500_MG | ecosystem: Environmental > Aquatic > Marine > Oceanic | place: Pacific Ocean: North...
TTTCGACCCGTCGTGTTACGGGATGCCGGCCCAGACCATTTCTGAGATGAGCGTGGGCCGTCATGGTTGATGGCCAAGACGGTATCTGTAGGCTTGTGTTCGGCTCCCTGCCTCACACAGTCCTGGACACGGGCACCGAGAACGAACCTCACGAATGGTGCCAGCTGCCGAGTGCGGCTTTGTCGAAAGGTTCGGCGCCAGCGATGACCCGTAGCGGTGACGCTAGCGGGTGAGCGGGTCTGTGTTCTGCCCTTCCGGGACCCTGGAGAACAGGACGTTCGACAGGGAGTCTACAGGGATGTATTCACGACGTTCCCGGAAGGGCAGAACACAGACCCGCGCTCCTTCTGGAGAGAACTTTCAAGTAAAGGCGGGGATCAGGGGTGAGCGGGCGGCGAGCTCGGGTTCGCAGCGCGCGATGATCTGCTGATATTGGCGGTCGGTGATGTGCTGAATCGACAGGCGGGGACGCACCAGCAGCTCCATATCCGCGAATTCCGGCACCTCGCGCATGTCGGCGAGGCTCAGCGGGTTCTGATACAGCGCCACGAAGCGCACGTCGACCTGGAACCAGCGGGGCATATCCTCGCTGCTGCGCGGGTCGAAACCGGGGTGATCATGCTTGAATTGGGTCGGGTCCGGGTAGGGGGCGGACACCACCCGGGCTTCGCCGACGATCGACGGGTTGCGGCCGCGGGAGTGGTAGATCAGAACCCGGTCGCCGTCATGGATCTCATCGCGCAGCCGGTTGCGAGCCTGATAATTGCGTACGCCGTCCCAACCGGTCATCTGATCGGGGGCATCACGGAGATCGCGGATGCTGAAGTCGTTCGGTTCGGTCTTAAAGAGCCAGGTTCGCATGAAAGCCTCGATTGCGTGGTTAAAGCAATTTAACAGGTTTGCCAACAAAGTCATCCGTATTTACATTTCAACGTCGAAACCAGCATGGCGAACCCGGATGTCATCACCGTGACGACGTCATCGTTCGGCGCGCCGGGCCTCCTCCTGTGGCAGAATGTGGTACTCTTTCGCGCCCGTTTGGAGCCAAGACGTGATTGAACCCCGCGAACAGCAACAGGCCCTGGCCACCCTCGAAACATCCCGTGATTGTCTGCGCTGGGGCGAATCCGCGTTGCGGCGCGCCGGGGTTTATCTGGGCCACGGCACCGACGACCACGGCGATGAGTGCCTGGCGCTGTTGTTGCACGTGCTGGCGCTGCCGGTGGACACCGATCCGCGCATGCTCGACGCGCGGCTGCTGCCCGACGAGATCGACCGTTACGTGGCGCTGCTGGTGCGCCGGGTGAACGAGCGGATACCGGTGCCGTACCTGACCGGCCAGGCCTGGTTCTGCGGGTTGCCGTTTTTCGTCGACGAGCGGGTGCTGATACCCCGTTCGCCGCTGGCGGAGTTGATCGAGGCCGGCTTCCAGCCCTGGCTGGCGCCGGAGCGGGTCGAGCGGGTGCTCGATCTGTGCACCGGCAGCGGCTGCATCGCCATCGCCTGCGCCCATGCGCTGCCCGACGCGCGGGTGGACGCCAGCGATATCTCCGAACAGGCATTGGCGGTGTGCCGCCGCAATATCGACGAGCACGGTCTCGGCGACCGGGTCACGGCGGTCCGGGCGGACGGCCTGGAAGGGCTGGACGGCCCCTACGACCTGATTATTTCCAACCCGCCGTATGTGGACGCGGAGGATCTGGCCGCCATGCCCGATGAATACCGCCACGAACCGGAGCTGGCGCTGGCGTCGGGGCACGATGGTCTGAATTTCACCCGCCGTCTGCTGGCCGGGGCCGCCAAACGGCTTTCCGAGGACGGTGTGCTGATCGTCGAGGTGGGCAACAGCGACCGGCATATGGCGGCCCTGTGGCCGGACGTGCCGTTCATGTGGTTTGAATTCGAACGCGGCGGTCATGGCGTCTTCATGCTCGACCGCCGTCAATTGCTGGCATTCCGGGACCGATTTATCGCCGCCTGAGGCGCCTGAGGAGCACTATGTCTGGGAACAGTTTCGGTGAGCGCTTTCGCGTCACCACTTTCGGGGAAAGTCACGGCGTCGCGCTGGGCGCGGTGGTGGAAGGCTGCCCGCCGGGTCTGGCGATCAGCGAAGCGGACCTGCAGAGTGAGCTGGACCGTCGCAAGCCCGGCACCAGCCGCTACACCACCCAGCGCAAGGAGCCCGACCAGGTGCGCATCCTGTCCGGGGTGTTCGAGGGGAAAACCACCGGCACCTCGATCGGCCTGCTGATCGAGAATACCGATCAGAAATCCAAGGATTACAGCAACATCGCCGAGACCTTCCGCCCGGGCCACGCGGACTATACCTACACCCAGAAATATGGGTTTCGGGATTACCGTGGCGGGGGCCGGTCCTCGGCCCGGGAAACCGCCATGCGCGTGGCGGCCGGCGCCATTGCCCGTAAATATCTGGAGCAGCGTCTGGGCGTGCGCATTTACGGCGGGGTTGAACAGATCGGCGAGATCCGCGCCGAGCGGTTTGACTGGCACAGCGTCAACGATAATCCGTTCTTTTTTCCGGATGCCGACAAGGTGCCGGCCCTGGAGCAGTTGATCAACGACCTGCGCAAGGACGGTTCGTCCATCGGCGCGCGGGTGACGGTGTTCGCCGACGGTGTGCCGCCGGGCTGGGGCGAGCCGGTGTTCGACCGTCTGGACGCCGATCTGGCCAAGGCGTTGATGTCGATCAACGCGGTCAAAGGCGTGGAAATCGGCGACGGCTTCCAGGTGGTCAATCAGCGCGGGGAGGAACACCGTGACGAAATGACACCGGAAGGGTTCGCCAGCAATCACGCCGGCGGCGTGCTGGGCGGCATCACCTCCGGGCAGATCGTGCGCGCCAGCATGGCGCTCAAGCCCACTTCCAGCATCACCATCCCCGGGCGCAGCATCAACCTGCGCGGCGAGGCCACCGAGGTGGTCACCAAAGGCCGCCACGACCCCTGCGTGGGTGTACGCGCCACGCCCATCGCCGAGGCGATGCTGGCCCTGGTTCTGATGGACCATTACCTGCGCCATCGCGGCCAGAACGGAGACGTGACGCCGCCGCTGGCGCCGATTCCCGGCGGGCTCTGAGGAAGGGGCGCCGCATGCCGTACTACTGGCGCCTGTCCGGGTTTTATTTCCTGTATTTCGGCCTGCTCGGCACCCTGGTGCCGTACTGGTCGTTGTACCTGAAAGACCTGGGCTTCAGCCCGTTCGCCATCGGCGTATTGATGGCGGTCCCGCAGATCACCAAGATCGGCGCGCCCAACCTGTGGGGGTGGCTGGCCGACCGCACCGGCGCCCGGCTGCGAATCATCCGGCTGGGCAATCTGGCCGCCGCGCTGGCGTTCCTGCCGGTGTTCTGGGTCGACCAGGTCTGGAGCATGGCGATCCTGCTTGCCACTTTCAGCTTCTTCTGGAACGCGGTGCTGGCCCAGTTCGAGGTGATTACCCTGCGTACCCTCGGCGATCAGGCGCTGCGCTACAGCCATGTGCGGCTGTGGGGCTCGCTGGGATTCATCGGCGCGGTGCTGCTGGTGGGCTGGGCGCTGGATCACCTGCCCATTGAGCTGCTGCCCTGGGTGATGTCCGCGTTGCTGTGGCTGCTATGGCTGACCACTCAATCGCTGCCCTCCGGCGGTGCCGGGCAGCCCCGGCCCCGCCCTGGCGGTGTGCGGGCCCTGCTGCGCCGGCACGACGTGCAGGCGTTTATCGTCGCGTCGTTCCTGATGCAGGCGTCCCACGGGCCGTATTACACCTTCTACAGCATTCACCTGGAAGACCTGGGGTTCCGCAAATTCACCGTAGGCGTGCTGTGGGCGTTGGGGGTGGCCGCGGAGGTGGGTATTTTCCTGGTCATGCATCGGCTGATGCGCCGTTTCGCCCTGACCCGGGTCCTGTTCGCCAGCCTGTTGCTGACGGTTCTACGCTGGCTGATCATCGCCTTCTGCGGCGCCGATCTGTGGTGGCTGGTGCCCGCCCAGTTGTTGCACGCGGCCAGTTACGGCAGTTTCCACGCCGCCAGCATTGCCTGGGTGCAGGACACCTTCGGTGAAGCCCACGCCGGCCAGGGCCAGGCGCTGTATTCCAGTCTCGGTTACGGCGCCGGCTGGGCGCTGGGGGCCGGCCTCAGCGGCCTCTATTGGGCCCGCTGGGGCGCCGACAGCTTTCTGGTGGCGGCGGCCACGGCGGCGGTGGCGGCGCTGGTGGTGTGGCGCTGGCTGCTCAACCGCCGCTGTTGAGAATCGCCAGGAACGCGCCGGCGGCGTTGGACCGGCTGCGGCCGGGGTGAGTGACCACGCCCAGGCGGCGCACCGGCAGGGCGGTGTCCACGTTCAGACGCACGACGCTGTCATCAAGCATGGTTTCCGGCAGTACGCTCCAGCCCAGCCCGATGGACACCATCATGTGGATGGTTTCCAGGTAGTTGGTGGACATGGAGATATTCAGCGTTAGCGCCTGTTCCTCGAACAGGCTTTCCACGATGCGCCGGGTGAAGGTCACCGGCGAGGGCAGAATCGCGCTGTATCCGGTCAGGATCTCCAGCGGCACGCTCTCCAGGCGCGCCAGTGGGTGTTCCGGCGCCGCCATGAACACCAGCGGGTCCTGCCATACCGACTCACTGTGAAGGCGCGGGTCCGGCTGCGGGGGCAGCGTGACCACGCCCATTTCCAGCTCACCGTGCAGCACCGCTTCCCAGGCTTCCTCCGAGTCGATGAAATGGATATCCAGTTTCACGTCCGGGTATTCACGGGAAAAGCGGCGCAGCACCGGGGGCAGCCGGTGCAGGCCGATGTGATGGCTGGTGCCGATGCGCAGGGTGCCGGACACCGTGCCGGTGAGATTGCTGATCGCCCGGCCCATGTCCTCCAGATCGAGCAATACCTGACGGGCGCGTGGCAAGAGTGCGTCGCCGGCCTCGGTGAGACGGATACGCCGGCCGACCCGGTCGAACAGGCGGGTGCCGAGCTGCTGCTCCAATTGGGCGATGCGCTTGCTTACCGCCGGCTGGGTGAGGAACAGCCGCTCCGCCGCCGTGGAGAACGAGCCGCTCTCAGCCACCGCCAGGAAGGCGGTAAGGGCCTGGGTGTCCATCGCTAAGGTGCCTCCGGGGGTTTGGGATAACGATCTGGAATCCTAAACATAAAAATTATGAATTGGAATTATCGAAAGGCCCTGCGTAAGGTGTGGCTATCAAATGGAGAACAGGTTATGGCAGGCAAGACACTCTACGATAAGTTGTGGGACGCCCACCTCGTGGCCCAACGCGAGGACGGCTCCGCGTTGATTTACATCGATCGCCAGATCATCCACGAAGTGACCTCGCCGCAGGCCTTCGAAGGGCTGCGCCTGGCCGGGCGTCAGCCGTGGCGGTCCGGCGCGTCGGTGGCGACCATCGACCACAACGTGCCGACCACGCCGTTCAAGAACGCGTCGGACATTGCCGACGACACCTCGCGTATTCAGGTGCAGACCCTGCAGGACAATACCCGCCAGTTCGGCATCACCGAGTACGGTATCGGCGATGTGCGCCAGGGCATCGTGCACGTGATGGCGCCGGAGCAGGGCGCCGTGTTGCCCGGCATGACGGTGGTCTGCGGGGATTCCCACACGTCCACCAATGGCGCCCTGGGGTGCCTGGCCCACGGCATCGGCACCAGCGAAGTGGAGCATGTGCTCGCCACCCAGACCCTGGTGGCGCAGAAAATGAAGAACATGCAGGTGCGCGTGGAAGGGGATCTCGGCCCCGGCGTCACCGCCAAGGACGTGGTGTTGCATATTATCGGCGTGATCGGCACCGCCGGTGGCAACGGCCACGCCATTGAGTTCGCCGGCAGCGCGATCCGTTCCTTGAGCCTGGAAGGCCGCATGACGGTGTGCAATATGTCCATCGAAGCGGGTGCCCGCGCCGGCATGGTGGCGGTGGACGACACCACCCTCGATTACGTGCGCGGTCGCCCCGGCGCGCCCAAGGGCGCCGAGTGGGACAAGGCGGAAACCTACTGGCGCGGTCTGGTCTCCGATCCGGACGCGGAGTTCGACACCCTGGTGGAGATCGACGCCGCCGACATCCGACCGCAGGTGTCCTGGGGCACCAGCCCGGAAATGGTGGTGCCGGTGGACGGCCTGTTGCCGGATCCGGCGGACGAGGCCGACGAAGTGAAACGCTCCGGCATGGAGCGGGCCTACCAGTACATGGGCCTCAAGCCCGGCATCCGCACCAGCGATATCACGCTCGACCGGGTGTTCATCGGTTCCTGCACCAACTCGCGCATCGAGGATTTGCGCGCCGCCGCCCAGGTGGCCAAGGGTCACAAAAAGGCAGACTCCGTGAAGCAGGTGCTGGTGGTGCCCGGGTCCGGTTTGGTCAAACAGCAGGCCGAGAAGGAAGGCCTGGACAAGATCTTTATCGAAGCCGGCTTTGAATGGCGGCAGCCCGGTTGCTCCATGTGCCTGGCGATGAACCCGGACCGTCTGCAGCCCGGCGAGCATTGCGCGTCCACCTCGAACCGTAACTTCGAGGGGCGTCAGGGCAACGGCGGCCGCACCCACCTGGTGAGCCCGGCAATGGCCGCGGCCGCGGCGGTGGCCGGTCATTTCGTGGACATTCGGGATCTCGCCCCGGCGGATCAGACGGCTCAGGAGCGGTAACATGGAACAATTCGTGAAACACACCGGTTTGGTGGCGCCGCTTGACCGTGCCAACGTGGACACCGACCAGATCATTCCCAAGCAGTTTCTCAAGTCGATCAAGCGGACCGGCTTCGGTCCCAATCTGTTCGATGAGTGGCGTTATCTGGATGAAGGCTTCCCCGGCCAGGACAACGACAAGCGGCCGAAAAACCCGGATTTCGTGCTCAACCAGCCGCGATACCAGGGCGCCAGCGTGTTGCTGACCCGCCGCAATTTCGGCTGTGGCTCAAGCCGGGAGCACGCTCCCTGGGCGCTGATGGATTTCGGCTTCCGGGCGATTATCGCGCCAAGCTACGCGGATATTTTCTACAACAACTGCTTTAAGAACGGCCTGTTGCCGATTGTGTTGCCGGAAGCTACCGTTGATGGGCTTTTTAAAGCCGAAGCGGCAAGCAGTGATTTCCAGCTCACCATCGATCTGGCGAATCAACAGGTAATGACTCCGGATGGCGAGGCCATCGGTTTCGAGATCGACGAATTTCGCAAACATTGCCTGCTCAACGGCCTGGATGAAATCGGCCTGACGTTGCAGCAGGCGGACGCGATTCGCGACTACGAGAGCCGTCGCCGGGCCGCCGAGCCCTGGATTTTCGAGGAGCCGCAAGAACAATAAAACAAGGAGGCAAAATGATAGTTCGTAGCACTGGCTTGTTGCTGGTCCTGGCCCTGGCGGTCACCGGTTGTACGCGTACCGCCATGTATGATCCTCCCGGTGACGACGATCCGAAAGCCCGGTTGAGCATCGAAAGCCAGTTGGGCACCAATCAAGAGAGCAGCGGCTGGCAGATGCCCGGCGCCGGCGAAAGCACCGTGGCGATTTTCAAAGTGGACGGTGAGCGGTTGGCGGAGAAGGGCGGCGAGCAACGCGTGTTCGTGGAGCCCGGCGAACACAGCGTGGAAATTTTCGCCGACCACCAGGGCATTTTGCGCTTCGGTACCCTGAGCCATGACTTCGAACCCGGTGGTGATTACCGGATTCTGGTCGACGAAGGCCAGGGTGATAAGCGCTACGGCGCGGTGCTGGTGCCCAATCAGGGTGGCGGCGTGGTGACAGTGCACGACGAAACTCAGTTTTAACCGGTTTGCACGCAAACCCCGAGGACTTTTAATGAGCAGTATCCTGGTGTTGCCGGGCGATGGTATCGGCCCGGAAATCGTCGACGAGGCGCTGCGCGTGCTGCGCGCCGCGCAGCAACGCTTCGACCTGGACATTGAACTGGAGCATGCCCTGGTGGGCGGCGCCGCCTATGACGCCGAGGGCGATCCGCTCCCGGAGAGCACACTGGCCAAGGCGCGCGATGCCGACGCCATCCTGTTCGGCAGCATCGGCGGCCCCAAGTGGGACAATATCGAACGCGATAAACGGCCCGAGCGTGGCCTTTTGCGGCTGCGGTCGTCGCTGGGCCTGTTCGCCAACCTGCGCCCGGCGATTCTGTTTCCGCAGTTGGCGGACGCCTCCAGCCTCAAGCCGGAGGTGGTGTCCGGGCTGGACATTCTGATCGTGCGCGAGCTCACCGGCGGTATTTATTTCGGCCAGCCGCGCGGCATCAAGGAAGAAAACGGCGAGCGGGTCGGCTTCAACACTTACGTGTATTCCGAGTCGGAAATGAAGCGCATCGCCCGCGTGGCCTTCGATCTGGCCATGCAGCGCGGCAAGCGCGTGTGCTCGGTGGACAAGGCCAATGTGCTGGAAGTCACCGAACTGTGGAAAGAGGTGGTCACCGAGGAAGCCAAGGCCTACCCGGAGATCGAGCTCTCCCATATGTACGTGGACAACGCCGCCATGCAACTGGTGCGCGCCCCCAAACAATTCGATGTGATCGTCACCGGTAATCTTTTCGGTGACATTCTCTCCGATGAAGCCGCCATGCTCACCGGCTCCATCGGTATGCTGCCCTCCGCGTCCCTGGACGAAAACCGCAAGGGGCTCTACGAGCCTTGCCACGGTTCCGCGCCGGACATCGCCGGACAGGGCATCGCCAATCCGCTGGCCACGATCATGTCGCTGGCCATGTTGATGCGTTACAGCTTGCAACGCGACGACGTGGCGGACGCCATTGAAGCGGCGGTGGAAAAGGTCCTGGATCAAGGTTTGCGGACCGGCGATATTTACACCGAGGGCACCCGGAAAGTCAGCACCGGGGAAATGGGTTCCGCCGTGGCCGAAGCACTGGCCGGCGTCTGAGCCCGCTGAAGAGCGAAACGCAGTTATCCATTCATAGAGAAGGGCAACGGCCTTTCAGGAGATTCGTCTCAATGAATAAAGTCGGTTTTATCGGCTGGCGTGGCATGGTCGGTTCCGTATTGATGGACCGCATGCGCGCGGAGAATGATTTCAAGGACATCGAACCGGTGTTTTTCTCCACCTCCCAGGTGGGCCAGCCCGGCCCGGACGTGGGTAAGGACATTCCGCCCCTGGGCGACGCCAAGAGCGTGGAAGAGCTGAAAGCCCTGGATGTGATCGTCACCTGTCAGGGCGGCGACTACACCAATGAAGTGTATCCGAAGCTGCGCGAAGCCGGCTGGAAAGGCTACTGGATCGACGCTGCCTCGGCGCTGCGCATGGCCGACGACAGCGTCATCGTTCTGGACCCGGTGAACCGCAAGGTGATCGACCAGGCCTTGGATAAAGGCACCCGTGATTTCGTCGGCGGCAACTGCACCGTGAGCCTGATGCTGATGGCCATGGGCGGTTTGTTCAACGCCGATCTGGTGGAGTGGACCAGCGCCCAGACCTACCAGGCCGCGTCCGGTTCCGGCGCCCAGCATATGCGTGAGCTGATCGCCCAGATGGGGGCCATCCACGGCGACGTCACCGCGGAACTGGCCGATCCGGCCAGCGCCATTCTGGAAATTGACCGCAAGGTGGCGGCCACCATGCGCGGCGACGCGCTGCCCCATGAGCACTTCGGCTTCCCGCTGGCGGGCTCCCTGCTGCCCTGGATCGACAAGGAAATGGAGAACGGCCAGAGCAAGGAAGAGTGGAAGGCCCAGGCGGAAACCAACAAGATCCTCGGCCGTGGCGATCAGCCGATTCCTCTGGACGGCACCTGCGTGCGCATCGGCGCCATGCGCTGCCACGCCCAGGCGTTGACCGTGAAGCTTAAGAAAGACGTGCCCCTGGACGAGATCTATGATGTTATCGGCCAGGCTAATGACTGGGTGAAAGTGGTCCCCAACGAGAAAGAGGCGACTCTGCGCGACCTGACACCCACGGCGGTAACCGGCACTCTGACCGTGCCCGTCGGCCGTCTGCGGAAGTTGAATATGGGCGGTGAATACCTTAACGCCTTCACCGTTGGCGACCAGCTGCTGTGGGGTGCCGCGGAACCGCTGCGCCGCATGTTGCGTATTTTGTTGGAGCACTGATGAGTATTGACCTCGCCCTGGTGGGCGCCACCGGTTTGGTGGGCGAGGCCATTCTCGAACAACTCGCCCACCGGGATCTGCCGGTGGGCGAGTTGTTCGTTCTGGCCTCGGAAAACAGCGAAGGCAAAAGCCTGCGCGTGGGCAAAAAATCCCTGCAGGTGCAGAAGGCCGAGGATTTTGATTTTTCCCGTGTGCAGCTGGCGGTGTTCGCGGCCGGCGCGGCGGTGTCCCAGGAACTGGCGCCGCGTGCCGCCGACGCCGGCGCCCTGGTGCTCGATCTGTCACCGGCGTTCCGGTACGAGCCCGACGTTCCGTTGCTGGTGGCGGGAGTGAATGACGAACAACTCGGCGCCGCCCGTGAGCGTAATCTGGCGGCTGCCGCCGACGCGGCCACGGTGCAGTTGCTGCTGGCCTTGAAGCCGCTGATGGCGATGGGTGATCTGACCCGGGTCACGGTCACGCAAATGCAAAGCGCCTCATCGTCCGGACGGGCGGGCGTGGAGCGCCTGGCCCGCCAGAGTGCGCGGTTGCTGAACGGGCTGGAGGCCAGCGAAGGGCCGGAATCCCAGTACGCCTTTAATCTGTTGCCGATGGCCGGGCGCCGACAGGACAACGGCTACACCAGTGAAGAACTGAAACTGATGCTGGAGACGCGCCGGGTGCTGGGCCAGCCGCAACTGGCGGTGGATGTGGGCTGCGTGCAGGTGCCGGTGTTCCATGGCCTGTCGCAGACGGTGGTGGTGCAGGGCACCATGCCGATCACCCTGGCCCAGGCGGAAGCGTGCTGGCGCGACGCGCCCGGGCTGCAGCTGGACGCGGACGACGACGCCGACGGCGCCTCGCCGGTACGGCAGATCCAAGCCGATCTCGGCGTGAGAATTGCACGGGTTCGCGAGGACATCGACGGGCAGGGTGATTTAAGCTTTTGGACGGTGGCGGATAATATTAAAACCGGTGCCGCCTACAACGCGGTGCTGCTGGTCGAGAAGTTGCTAAAAGACTATCTGTAATGGATACTTACCGAGATTATGTGACACAGTTTCTAGGTGTCCGATGTAATTTCCTGCACAATCACGATAGCGATTCTTGGCAATCAAAGACCGCATCGGGATAATTTGGCGGCCTGCCGGCTGAGAGGGCGGGGAAAGATAATAAGTAAAGGGTTCGATCAATGCTCCGAAAACTTGGGATAGGCTTTATCGCTCTGGCGACCATGGCGCCCGGGCTGGCGGCTGCACTGGGGGTAGGTGAGTACGAGCTGAATTCGTATTTGAACGAGCCGCTGGACATGACCGTGCGACTGCACGATCTGGGCGGCCTGTCCGAAGACGAAATCCTCGCCAACCTGGCCACGCAGGAGGCGTTCGACGCCGCCGGCGTGGATCGCGGCTACTTCCTTAATGATCTGAAATTCGAAGTGGACGTGAGCGGTAACAGCGGCGTACTGCATATCCGCTCCCGTCAGCCGGTGCGCGAACCCTATCTGAATTTCCTGGTGGAGTTTTTGTGGCCCACCGGTCGTCTCATGCGGGAATACACGGTCCTTCTTGATCCGCCCAGCTATGCGGACGAAGGCGACAGCCTGGCGCCGGCCGTTTCGCGGCCCTCCCCGCGCCCGGCCACCCGCCCGGCGCCCGCCTCGGAGCCGGCGCGTCCGGCGCCCGCCGAGCCGGCGGCACGCCCGCAAACCTCGCAAGCCCCCGCCGACAGCGGTGCCGAAGCACGCCCCCGTGACGGTGACCCCGGCACGCGGGACGCCGGCACCTACCGCGTCGGGCCGTCCGACACCATGTGGCGAATTGCCCGCCAGCAGCGCCCCAGCGCGGACGTGTCGGTGCAGCAAATGATGCTGGCGATTCAGGAGCGCAATCCGGACGCCTTTATCAACGACAATGTGAATCTGGTGCGCGAGGGCGCGGTGCTGCGCATTCCCTCCGAGCAGCAGGTGCGCCGTCTTTCCAGCCGCGAAGCCCTGTCCCGGGTGGCCACCCAGAATCGGGAATGGCAGAGCATGCGCCGCGAGCCCGCCGCCGGCCAGCCGCGTCGGGCACCAATCGACGCCACCGGCCGTGAGCGTAGCGATGAGATCGCCGGCGGCGGCGGTCAGGGGCAGGTCAAGCTGGTGAGCCCGGACAGTGAGGGCGGCGTGCGTGACGGAGACGCCACCGGCGGCCCGGGCGGTGACGCCGATACCGCCGCGCTGCAGAACGAGCTGGCGATCCGCGATGAAAATCTGGACCGTCTGAACCGCGAGAACAGCGAACTGCGCAGCCGCCTGGATGCGCTGGACGAACAGGTCAGCACCAGTCAGCGGCTGCTGGAGATGCGCAGCGAGAAGATTGCCGCCTTGCAGGCGGAATTGCGCCGGCTGCGTGAAGAGCAAGACCTGGATGTGGATCCGTCGCTGTTGGAAAAACCGGCTCAGGCGTCGGACAGTGCCCCCGACATGAGCGCGGGCGCTGACGGCGTTGATGGCGGTGAAAGCATTGAGAGCACCGATCCCGAGAACAACACCGATGGCACCGGCGATCAAACGCGCCCGGCGGCCGGTGAGGATGATAACGACGTGGCGCCGGCCCTGGGTGCCCCGGGTCGGGACGGCGGGTCCGGTGGCGCCAGACCGTCGCCGGAGCAGGGCGGTGGCGGTGACGATCGCGCCGCCGCCGTGACGCCGCCCGAGAAGCCGCAACCGGCCTCCGCGGACCAGGCCGGTTCCGGACCGGTGAGCGCTGATCAGGCGGATAACGGCGGCGGTATCTTCGGTCTGATTCGAGACAATCTCCTGTATGTGGGCGCCGCTCTGGGCGTTTTGCTGCTTTTGTTGCTGCTGGCGCTGCGCCGCCGCCAGAACGCCGCCGCCGATGATTCGTACGAGGAGGCGGACGACGAGCGTGGCTTTGGCGATGATTTTGAAGCGCCGGCGGCGGCCGTGACCGGCGACCACGATGACGCCGACATGGAAGAGGATCTCGCCGACGACGAGATGGACCCGATGGAACGGGCCGACGTCTACGTGGCCTACGGTCAGTATCCGCAGGCGGTGGACTACCTGCGCAATGAAATCAATCAGGCACCGGAGCGCGGTGACTTGAAAATCCGGCTGCTGGAGCTGCTCCACGAGAGCAACGACGAGCGCGGCTTTCATCAACAGGCCACCGCGTTCGCCGGCACCAGCCCGGCGGTGGACGCCGCCATCAAGCGCCTGGGCGGCGACCCGGGTGAGCACGACTACGGCGACAACGCCTACACCGCTTCCAGTGCCGATAAGGCGGACGACGAGCTGTCCCTGGACGATCTGGAGCTGGATCTGGCCTCGGATCTGTCCGATCAGCCCGACAACAGCGACCGCTATGCCAGCACCGCCGCCGCAGCGGGTGCCGGCGCGGCGGCCGGTTTTGCCGCCGGCCGGGATGACGACGGGCAGGATGACAACGATCAGGCGGCGTCGGACGACAGTCTGGAAATGGACGACTTCGAATTCAGTCTTGAGGACGAAGAGCCGGAGCAACGCGATCTTCGCGATGAAACACCGCTGGAACTGGATGATCTGGTCCTTGATGCTGGCGACGCCGGCGAGGATGACGACGATGGTCTGGCGTTTTCTCTCGACGACGATCTGGACAGCGACGCCAACGAGGACGTCGCCTTCACCGATGACGAACTGGCGGCGCTGGACAGCGCCGAGGAATCCGGCGCCGACAGAACCGCTGACGCGGACTCCAGTCTGGATGACATCGACGATCTCCAACTGGACGATCTGGATGTGTCGCTCACCGACGACCGCACCGGCGTGGATGAGCCGGCACCGGCCCCGGTCGACGCCGCACCGGTCGACGCCGGCGAGGAACCGGCGGATCTGTCCCTGGACGAAGACGACGCGGGACTGTCCCTGGACGACCTGGAGCTGGACGACGAGACGCCGTCGTCGCCGCGGGCCGAACCCGCGGATAGCGGCGTCGACGAACTCGACGATCTGAATCTGGAGCTGGACGACGAACCGGAGCAGGAGCCCGAACCGGCCGCGCCGGCCCCGGACGATGATCCCGAGCCGCAAACGGCCGCCACGCCGTCCGCGGACATCAGCGAGGTGGGCGACGACATACTCGGCGACGACGATGACTTCGATTTCCTGGGTGAAACCGACGAAAACGCCACCAAGCTGGATCTGGCCCGTGCCTACATCGACATGGGCGACGCGGAAGGCGCCCGGGATATTCTCAACGAGGTGCTCAGCGAGGGCAGCGACGATCAGCAGGGCGAAGCCAAGGAACTGCTCGCCCGCGTCGGCTGATAGTAGCGAAGAGTAGCTGATAACCTCTCTGGTGGTTCGGGGGGCGATGCCTTAAGGTATTGCCCCCTTTTTAATGCTCGCTTTACGGACCGCTAGGACGGCTTGATGACGCGAATCGCAGTGGCGGTGGAATACGACGGCGCCGGTTTCCACGGCTGGCAAACCCAGGAATCCGGTGTGCGTACCGTCCAGGAAGAGCTGGAAAAGGCGCTCTCCAAGGTGGCCAACCATCCGGTGTCGCTGATCTGCGCCGGCCGCACCGATGCCGGCGTGCACGCCACCGGCCAGGTGTGTCACTTTGACTCCGACGCGGATCGCGCCATGAAAAGCTGGGTCATGGGCGCCAACCGCTTTCTGCCCGACGACGTGTCGGTGCAGTGGGCCCACCCGGTGCCGGACGATTTCCACGCCCGCTTCAAAGCCAATCGGCGCCGCTATCGCTATGTGATTTATAACCATCCCGCACCGCCGGCATTGTTCCGGCGCCAGGTCACCTGGAACTACCGGCCGCTGGATGTGGACGCGATGATCGAAGCGAGCCATTATCTGGTCGGCACCCACGATTTCACCTCGTACCGTAGCGTGCACTGCCAGGCCAAATCGCCGGTGAAGACCCTCACCCGCTTTGATATTCACCGGCAGGGCCCGTTGATCGTACTGGAAGTGGAGGGCAACGCCTTCCTGATGCACATGGTGCGCAACATGGCCGGCGTGCTGATGAGCGTCGGCGCCGGCAAACGTCGTCCGGTGTGGGCCCGCGAGGTACTGGAGGCCCGCGACCGCCGTCAGGGCGGTGTCACGGCGCCGCCGTTCGGGCTGTACCTGGTGGACATCGGTTACCCGGAACCTTTCTCGCTGCCGCGACCGCCACTTGGGCCGCTGTGGCTGGGCATGCTGAACGCGGCTGACGGCGACGCCGCCGATGCCCCATAATTGACGCCCCGAACACCACGGTCTGCTATCATAGGCAACGAATGAATACACCCCGGGTCAAAATTTGCGGCATTACGCGGCCGGACGACGGGCGCCATGCGGCGCGGGCCGGCGCCGACGCCATCGGCCTGGTGTTTTACCCGCCCAGTCCCCGTTACGTGAGCCCGCGTCAGGCCGCCGATATCGTCGCCGCCTTGCCGCCGTTCGTGACCACCGTGGGGTTGTTCGTGGACGCGGCGCCGGAATACATCGCCGCGGTGCTGGAACAGGTGCCGCTGGACATGCTGCAGTTTCACGGTGACGAGTCGCCGGCTTATTGCGCCGATTTCCGGCGTCCCTGGATCAAGGCCTTGCGGATGCGGGACGGGGTGGACCCCCGGGCCGAGGCGGAACGCTATGGCGCCGCCGGTGCCCGGGGTCTGCTGGTCGACAGCTATGTGCCCGGCGTGCCCGGCGGCACTGGCGAACGGTTCGACTGGGACCGGCTGCCCGCGGATCCGCCGCTACCGCTGGTGCTGGCCGGCGGTCTGGACCCGGCCAACGTGGCCGAAGCGGTGCGACGCGTACACCCCTGGGCGGTGGATGTGAGCGGCGGCGTGGAGGTGACCGGCGTGGACGGCCGCCGGCAGGGCGGCATCAAGGACCCCGGCGCGGTAAGCGCGTTTCTGCGCGCGGCGCGCCGCTGATCCCTTTATTCAAACTGGCAGGCACCATGACGAGGAGCATTCGGTGACACAGTCTTCTGAAAGCAGTGGGCCCGATTACAAGGCATTTCCCGATCAGAACGGTCATTTCGGACGCTTCGGCGGACGCTTCGTCTCCGAAACCCTGATGGCCGCGCTCGACGAGCTGGATGTCATGTACCGGCGCCTGAAGGACGATCCCCAATTCCAGGCGGATTTCGATTACGACCTGGCCCATTACGTGGGCCGGCCTTCGCCGTTGTATCTGGCCGAGCGCTGGACCGAACAGCTCGGTGGCGCCCGCATCTGGCTCAAGCGCGAGGATCTCAATCACACCGGCGCGCATAAGGTGAACAACACCATCGGTCAGGCCCTGCTTGCCAAGCACATGGGTAAGAAGCGGGTGATCGCGGAAACCGGCGCCGGCCAGCACGGCGTGGCCTCGGCCACCGTGGCCGCGCGTCTGGGTCTCGAGTGCCATGTGTTCATGGGCGAGGAAGACATCCGCCGCCAGCGCCTTAACGTCTATCGCATGAAGCTGCTGGGCGCCAACGTGGTGCCGGTGACCTCCGGTTCGCGCACGCTTAAGGACGCCATGAACGAGGCGATGCGCGACTGGGTCACCAACGTGGACGACACCTTCTACATCATCGGCACCGTGGCCGGTCCGCATCCGTACCCGATGCTGGTGCGCGATTTCCAGTCGGTGATCGGCCGGGAGGCCCGAGAGCAGAGCCTGAAGCAGGCCGGCAAGCTGCCGGACGCGCTGATCGCTTGCGTGGGCGGCGGCTCCAACGCCATCGGCCTGTTCCATCCGTTCCTGGACGACCGCGAGGTGGCCATGTACGGCGTGGAAGCCGGCGGCGACGGCATCGACACCGGTCGCCACGCGGCGCCGCTGAGCGCCGGCCGCCCGGGTGTGCTGCACGGCAACCGCACCTACCTGATGGAAGACGACAACGGTCAGATCATCGAGACCCATTCCGTGTCCGCGGGCCTCGACTACCCTGGCGTGGGTCCCGAGCACTCCTGGCTCAAGGACATCGGCCGGGTCAATTACGTGTCCGCCGACGACAACGAAGCCCTGGCCGCGTTCCGCGAGCTGACCCGCATCGAGGGCATCATGCCGGCGCTGGAATCCGCCCACGCGCTCGCCTATGCCCGCAAGCTGGCGCCGCAAATGGACGCCGACCAGGACATCGTCATTAACCTGTCGGGCCGCGGGGATAAAGACATCCTCACCGTGGCGGAAATCGACGGTATTCATTTTTAAGATCGGGGAAGGATATGAGTCGTATTGAAGCCTGCTTCGCCACTCTCAAGGAGCAGCAGCGTAAGGCCCTGATTCCTTACATCACCGCCGGCGACCCGACCAAGGCGGTCACCGTGCCGGTGATGCACGCCATGGTGGAGGCGGGCGCCGACGTGATCGAGTTGGGCGTGCCGTTTTCCGACCCCATGGCCGACGGACCGGTAATCCAGAAGGCCTGCGAACGGGCCCTGGCCGCCGGCACCGGCCTGCGCGACGTGCTGGCCATGGTCACCGAGTTTCGCCGCGACAACGACCACACGCCGGTGGTGCTGATGGGGTATCTGAACCCGGTGGAGATCATGGGCTATGAGCACTTCGCCGACGCCTGCGTGGACGCTGGTGTGGACGGCGTGCTGCTGGTGGATCTGCCGCCGGAGGAGTGCGATGAGGTGGCGCCCCTGTTCAAGACGCGCGGTGTCGATCTTATCTTCCTGATCGCGCCGACCACCACGGACGCGCGTATCAGCCGTATCGCCGGCGCGGCCAGCGGTTACTTGTATTATGTGTCGCTCAAGGGTGTGACCGGCTCCGCCAGCCTCAACGTGGAGGAAGTGGCGCGGCGGGTTGAAACAATTCGCAACCTTGCCCAATTGCCGATTGGCGTGGGCTTTGGTATCAAAGACGCGCAATCGGCACGGGCGGTGAGCCAGGTATCCGACGGCGTGGTGGTCGGCAGTGCGCTGGTCAATCAGTCCGCCGAAAACGTGGATACCCCGGATCGCATCGCCCCCGCCGTGGCGGCGATTCTCGCCGACATGCGTGCCGCCATGGATAAACAGTGATCAAGCACTGAGCGTACGAGGTCCCACTGATGAGCAATAACTGGCTGGAAAAGATCCTCCCCGCGGTGCGTCGCCCGCAGGAGACCCGGCGTAGCACCATTCCCGAGGGTCTGTGGCGCAAGTGCCCGCGCTGCGACAGTGTGCTCTACCGCCCGGAGCTGGAACGCAATCTGGAAGTGTGCCCCAAATGCGAGCACCACCTGCGCGTCGGTGCCCGCAAACGGCTGAAGATGTTTCTGGATGAAGGGCCGGTCAGTGAAATCGGCGCCGACCTGGCCCCCGTGGACCGGCTCAAGTTCAAGGACTCCAAGAAGTATAAGGACCGTCTGGTGGCGGCCCAGAAAGACACCCAGGAGCGCGACGCGCTGGTTGCCATGAAAGGCAATCTGCATGATCTGCCGGTGGTGGCGGTGGCGTTTGAATTCCGCTTCATGGGCGGCTCCATGGGCTCGGTGGTCGGCGAGCGTTTCGTGCGCGCCGTGGAAACCTGTCTGGAGCACAAAACGCCGCTGATCTGTTTCGCCGCAAGCGGCGGGGCGCGCATGCAGGAAGCGCTGTTCTCGCTGATGCAAATGGCCAAAACCTCCGCCGCACTGGAACGTCTGCGCGAGGCAGGCCTGCCGTTCGTTTCCGTACTCACCGATCCGGTTTATGGCGGCGTGTCCGCGTCGCTGGCCATGCTCGGCGACGTCAACGTGGCGGAACCCAATGCGTTGATCGGCTTCGCCGGCCCGCGGGTGATCGAGCAGACCGTGCGGCAACAGTTGCCGGAAGGCTTTCAGCGCAGTGAGTTCCTGCTGGAACACGGCGCCATCGACATGATCGTTGAGCGTCAGCACCTGCGCGACACGCTGCACCGCATTCTTGCCAATCTGACCGGGGCACCGCTGGCCGAACCCGCCGAACTATGAGCGCCGGTCTCGACGTCTGGCTGGCGCGTATTGAACAGCTCCACCCCAGCGAGATCGAGCTGGGCCTGGAGCGCGTACGCCGGGTGGCCGAGGCGCTCGGTGCCGCCAGCTTGCCGATGCCGGTGATCACCGTCGCCGGCACCAATGGCAAAGGCTCGGTGGTGGCCCTTACCCGGGCACTGGCCGAGACCGCCGGTCGCCGCGTCTGCGTCTACACCTCTCCCCACCTGCAACGCTTCAATGAACGCATCACGCTACCGGACGGCCCGGTGGGCGATGACGCCCTGTGCGCGGCCTTCGAGCAAGTCGACGCCGCGCGCGGCGACATCGCGCTGACCTATTTTGAATTCACAACCCTGGCGGCGCTCTGGCTGTTCCGTCATAGCGGCGCCGACCTGGCGATTCTCGAAGTGGGTCTGGGCGGCCGGCTCGACGCGGTTAATCTGATCGACGCGGACGTGGCGGTGGTCACGTCCGTGGGGTTGGACCATACCGACTGGCTCGGCGACAGCCGTGAAAAAGTCGCGGTGGAGAAGCTCGGCATCGGCCGGGCGGGGCGGCCGCTGGTGTACGGAGAGGAGGACGCCCCCGCCAATCTGGATGCGGAACTGGAGCGCCGCGAGGTGGTGCCGTTGAGGGCCGGGCGTGAATTCCGGGTGGAAGCGGCGCGGCTGTCGATCCGGCACGGAGAACGACAACGGCATTACTCGCTGCCACTGCCGCCCCGCCTGGGCGCGGATAATCTCGCCACCGCCTGCCAGGCCCTGGTCGCCGCCGGCATGGCACCGGCCGACGACGCCCCGCACCGGGTGGTGGATACCGGTCTGGTGGGGCGCTGCCAGGTACGTCGTTATCGTGGCGTGCAGTGCGTGCTCGACGTGGGGCATAATCTGGAAGCATTGACCCGGCTGCGTGGGCGGTTGCCCGCCCATGCCGGCCGTCGCCGCCTGGTGTTGGGCATGATGGCCGATAAACCGGTGGAAGCGGTGGTGGCGTTGTTCGCCGCCGACACCGACGACTGGTATCTGGCGCGGCCGGCGGTCGGTCGCGCGGCGGACACCGAGCGTCTGGCCCGGGCTCTGCCGGCGGAGGCCGGCGCGCGCCGCTTCGACAGCGTGGCGGCGGCACTCAACCAGGCGGTGGCCGACAGTGGCGCCGGTGATCAGGTGCTGGTGGTGGGCTCTTTCTTTACCGTCGCCGAGGCGTTGAACGCCATGGATCAGGGAGACTAGCGGTGCAATTGCGAACCCGCCAACGTGTGATCGGACTGCTGTTGTTGCTGCTGTTGGCCGCGATTCTGGCGCCGCTGGTACTGCGCACGCCGGAACAGGTACGCCTGGCTCTGGATATGTCGATCCCGGAAGCGCCGCGTATCAGCGAGCCGGAAATCGCCCCGGTGGTCAGCGAGGAAGAGCAGGCCGCCACCGACCGCCAGATCGACGAGGAGCGCCAACAGGTGGCCGCCGCCGAGCCCGCCCCGCAAGTGGCGACGGGAGAGGCGGAACAGGCGCCGCCGTCGGGGGGGGAGGAGCCCTCAGCGGAAGAAGAGCCCTCAGCGCAAGAAGAGCCCTCAGCGGAAGAAGAGCCCTCAGCGCAAGAAGAGCCTTCAGCGGAGGAAGAGCCCTCAGCGCAAGAAGCGCCCCCGGCGGACACCCCACAACCCGGGTTCACCGTGCAGGTGGCCAGCTTCAGCGACGCGGCCAACGCCCGGGCGCTGGTTGAGCGCCTCCGCGCCGCCGGCTACAACGCCTATCACCGTGAAGTACGGCAAGACGGCAATACCTGGCAGCGGGTGTTCGTGGGGCCGGAGATCAAACGCGAGCGGGCCGAAGCCCTGCGCCAGCGGCTGGCCGACGATAAAGCCTTCGCGCTGGAAGGACTGGTGCGCGCCTTTGTGCCGTAGCGATTCCGGGCCGATAAAGCCCTGTGCCCGCCCCGGGCGCTCTGATAGAATCCCTGGCCTGTTTTAACCACGCGCGTGTTCATGAATCTGGCAGACGGCATCATTCTGTTTATCATCGCCGCCTCGGCACTGATCAGTGTGCGTCGTGGTTTCACGCGTGAAGCGTTTTCCCTGCTCACCTGGGTGGCCGCGTTCATCGTCGCCCGTCTGTTCAGCCCGGCCTTGGAGGTCCTCCTGGCCGATTCCATCGAGACGCCCAGCCTGCGCCTGGCCGTCGCCTTCGGTCTGTTGTTCACTGTCACTCTGGTGGTGGGCGCGTTGATCAATCATCTGCTTGGTGAGTTGATCCGCGTGACCGGCCTGAGCGGCACCGACCGTTTGCTGGGCATGGTATTCGGCGCCTTGCGCGGCGCCTTGGTGGTGGTTGTATTGGTGGCCCTGGGCCACCATCTGTTCAGCGAGGATGCCTGGTGGCGCGAGTCGCTTCTGGTCCCCCATTTCGCCATGCTGGAGGACTGGACCCGCCGTCTCGCCGGGGATTTGATCGCTTATCTTATGAACGTCAGCGGAAGCTAAGCTTAGCTAGCTCGAGGATACGCAAATGTGCGGCATTGTTGGCATTGTCGGCCACTCCTACGTCAACCAGGCGATTTATGACGCTTTGACGGTTCTTCAGCACCGGGGACAGGACGCCGCCGGCATCGTCACCTGCGACGGGGACCGGCTGTTCCTGCGCAAGGACAACGGCATGGTCCGGGACGTATTCCGCAACCGCCACATGCGCCGCCTGGTCGGCAACATGGGCATCGGTCACGTGCGTTACCCCACCGCCGGCAGCTCCAGCTCCGCGGAGGCGCAGCCGTTCTACGTCAACTCGCCCTACGGCCTGACCCTGGCCCATAACGGCAACCTGACCAATTCCGAGGCGCTCGCCGAGCACCTCTACCGTTCCGATCTGCGCCATATCAACACCACCTCGGATTCCGAAGTGCTGTTGAACGTGTTCGCCCACGAGCTGCACGAGCGCGGCAAGGGCAAGCTGCGCCCGGAGCCGGACGACATCTTCGACGCCGTGTCCGCGGTGCACCGGCGCGCCGAGGGCGCCTACGCGGTGGTGGCGATGATCACCGGCTACGGCATCCTGGCGTTCCGCGACCCGCGCGGCATCCGTCCGGTCTGTTTCGGCAAGAAAGAGACCGAGCACGGCCCCGAGTACATGGTGGCGTCGGAGTCGGTGGCGTTGTCGTCGCTGGGCTTCCAGCTGGTGCGTGACCTGGCCCCCGGCGAGGCGATCTACATCACCTCGGAAGGGGAGCTGCACACCCGCTCCTGCCACGATCAGCCCAAGCTCACGCCCTGCATCTTCGAGCAGGTCTATCTGGCCCGCCCGGATTCCATCATCGACGATATTTCCGTCTACAAGGCGCGCCTGCGCATGGGCGAAAAGCTGGCGGAAAAAGTGGAGCGCGTGTGGCCGGACCACGACATCGACGTGGTGATCCCGATTCCGGACACCAGCCGCACCTCGGCGCTGCAGATGGCCAACCGGCTTAACGTCAAATACCGCGAAGGCTTCATCAAGAACCGCTACATCGGCCGCACCTTCATCATGCCCGGCCAGCAGCAGCGGCGGAAATCGGTGCGCCAGAAGCTCAACGCCATCGAGCTGGAATTCTCCGGCAAGAACGTGCTGCTGGTGGACGACTCCATCGTGCGCGGCACCACCTGCCACGAAATCATCCAGATGGCCCGTGAAGCGGGCGCCCGCAAGGTGTATTTCGCCTCCGCCGCGCCGGCGGTGAAATACCCCAATGTGTACGGCATCGATATGCCGTCCGCCGGCGAACTGATCGCCCACGACCGCAGCGACGACGAAGTCTGTCAGCTGATCGGCGCGGACAAGCTGATCTACCAGGATCTGGAAGATCTGGTCAGCGCCTGCCAGGAAGGCAACGCGGACATCGAGGAGTTTGATTGTTCGGTGTTTAACGGCCACTATCTGGCCGGTAATATCGACGGCCAGTATCTGTCCGATCTGGAAACGCGCCGCAACGACGACGCCAAGAAAAGCCGGGAAAAAACCCGCGCCCTGGCGGACAACGAAGTGATCGACCTGCATAACTCCAACTGAACCAGGGGCGGCACCGCCGCCCTCACCGAGGTAATGATGAGCGACACACCGGATCCCCGCGACCTGCATACCGACACCCTGGCGATTCGCTGGGCGCAGTTGCGCACCGATGAAATGTCGCACTCGGATCCGATCTTCCTCACTTCCAGCTTCGTTTACGACAGCGCCGCCCAGGCCGCCGCCCGGTTTTCCGGCGAGGAGCCGGGTAACGTCTATTCGCGTTTCACCAACCCCACGGTGCGTTCCTTCGAGCAACGCCTGGCGGCCATGGAAGGCGGCGAAAGCTGCGTGGCGCTGGCCTCCGGCATGGCGGCGATCAGCAGCACCTTCTTCACCTTGCTGGCGCCCGGCGATCACGTGATCAGTTCACGCAGCGTGTTCGGCACCACCAATGTGATCTACGACCGCTATCTGAAGAAGTTCAACATCGACACCACCCTGGTCGATCTGAACGATCTGGATCAGTGGCGCGCGGCGATTCGCCCGGAAACCAAGCTGCTGTATCTGGAAACGCCGTCCAACCCGCTCTCGGAAGTGGGCGATATCGAAGCGCTGGCCAAACTGGCCCACGACAACGGCGCGCTGCTGATCGTTGATAACTGCTTCTGTACCCCGGCGCTGCAGAAACCGTTGGAACTGGGTGCGGACCTGGTGATTCACAGCGCCACCAAATATCTGGACGGGCAGGGCCGCTGCCTGGGCGGCGCCGTGGTCGGTCCCGAAGAGATCCTCAAGGAGATCCACGGGTTCGTCCGTTCCGCCGGCCCCTGCATGAGCCCGTTCAACGCCTGGGTGTTTCTCAAGGGTCTGGAAACCCTGGGCCTGCGCATGAAGGCGCATTCGGAAAACGCCCTGCAACTGGCGCAGTGGCTGGAGCAGCAGCCGGGCATCGCCCGGGTGCACTATGCCGGCCTCGACAGCCACCCGCAGAAAGCCCTGGCCGAGCGCCAGCAGAAAGCGTTCGGCGCGGTGATCGCCATTGAAGTGGAAGACAGCGACGGCCGGCGCGACCGCCAGGCCGCCTGGCGCTTTATCGACGCCACCCGGCTGCTCTCCATCACCGCCAACCTGGGCGACGTGAAGTCCACCGTTACCCATCCGGCCACCACCACCCACGGGCGCGTGGCGGAGGAAGAAAAACAACGTTCCGGCATCAGCGAAAATCTGATCCGCATCGCGGTGGGGCTGGAAGACGTCGGCGATCTCAAGAACGACCTGGGGCTCGGCATCAAAGCGCTCGGCTTCGAATAAAAGCTTGAAGCGTGTCGCCAAAAAAGGGGTGTTATGCAGGCTTTGGATAAAGCGCTGGCCCAGGTGGGCAGCGTGCTACTGGGGAAACCGGAACAACTGAAACTGGCCCTGGCCTGCATGCTCGCCGGCGGCCATCTGTTGATCGAGGACCTGCCCGGCATGGGCAA